>SAMEA3663026__coassemble_174_pt1 | contig 298878 bp, 266 predicted proteins | sample SAMEA3663026__metabat2_low_PE_034 | metagenome-assembled genome bin SAMEA3663026 (sample SAMEA3663026) | pig gut metagenome | biome: pig gut; feature: pig-associated habitat; material: faeces | place: France | collected 2012
ACACGCCACTGGCGTGGGTATGTAAATAAAGGTAGGCGACATTCGTCGCTTGAAAAATAGTTATTTGAAACTGATTTGTGGTATCATATTAAAAAGATAAATATAAAAATATATTTTTTCCTTTTTTACCGTAATGTATTTTGATACCGAACAATTCCTTGAAAATCTTTTTGAACTCTATTTTCAATGTCGCAAAAATAAACGCTATTCTTTTGGTGCACTTACATTTGAAGTTGACTTTGAAAACAATCTTATGCAGCTTTATAGGGAATTGCAGACAAAAACATGGCACCCCGGAAGCTGCAACTGCTTTATCGTGGACAAACCTGTAAAACGGGAAATTTTTGCAGCCCCATTCAAGGACAGAATTGTCCACCATATTTTGATTTCTGAGCTTGAGCCATGCTTTGAAAAATACTTCATTCACGATTCATATGCCTGTCGCAAAGGTAAAGGAACGCACATGGCAATAAAGCGGCTCTTTCATTTTATAAACAGCCAGACTTGCAACAATTCGCAGGAAGCCTGGATTCTAAAGATGGACATAAAAGGCTTTTTCATGAACATTGAACGTAAAAAACTTTATGAAAAACTTGAGTTATTTATAGAAACAAAATATAGGCAATCATTGCTGGAAAAACTGGAAACAGATAAAAACAAGAAGTTCAAAGGCCAGTGGATTTTTGACTTGAAAGAGATAGAAGAAAAGCTCAGCTTTGTAAAATATCTTACCAGAGAAATTGTTTTTAACGATCCTACATGTAGTGTGAATTACAAAAGTCCAAAGCGTGCATGGGAAGGTTTGCCAAAGGACAAGTCGCTTTTTACCACAAAAACAGGATACGGGCTTCCAATCGGAAACCTTACTAGTCAGGTGTTTGCAAATTTCTACCTTACGGAATTTGACCAATTCTTAAAGGAAGAACTGGGGCTTACACTGCATCCAAAAAAGATTTACCTTCAGCCTGCAAAAATTGGAGTTCCTTTTCTTGGTGCCTACATAAAGCCAAATTACATAATGGCAGGAAAACGTGTTCTGAAAAACTTTATGCAAAAAGCCAGAGGTTATGAAAAACTTTCCAAACACTTTAGAATTGAAAAATCGGCAATAAAAATAGAGAAAAAGAAGTAATCAGCTTAGAGGGAAAAACATGAATTTGCAGCCGTCATCGTAGTCTGGTTCTGCATATTCAAAAAAGTTCTTGTCTTAGATGTTTTCCAATTCCCTGAAGCAGAGCCTGGTCTTGTAATAGTTTACAAGTTTAGGTGTGTCAATGGCAAAAATAAAATAATCGACAATATTCAATTCTTTCGTTAATAAAGTTTTCCAAAAAGTAGAGCAAAAAAATCAGAATTATGTTATAATTTTTGTACAAAAAATTAATAAAAAATAAATTGGAGGTTTTATGAAAAAAAACTTGTTTTCAATGCTGGTGATATCAGTGCTGGCATTGGCTTTTGTTGGGTGTACAAATCCTGCTGGTGGAAGTTTGAGTCTGGGGGGGGTACAGGTGGAAATAATGCTGGCGGAAGCACAGGTGGAAGTAGTTACTCTGCAAAGTATGCAGTTGGAGACATCATCTTAAATGATGGAAGCAAAGTAAATTATGAAACTGCAAAAAATTACACAGATATCGATTTAGATGGATTAAAATCTAAAGCTATTGCAGTAATCTTTAGAGCAGATACAGCAAGTAAGAAAGCTCTTGGTGTAGGCTTAAAACACAGCATAAGTGCTCTAGCATGGTGTACAAGTGATGCAAACGCATTCAATAAAAACATTAAAACAATCCAGTGTCCTGCAAGTGGAGATGCAGGTAACCTTACTTTTACAGTTGACACAGACGGAAGTGATAACCTTGAACAGATAGCATCATTTTTGACAACGGCAGGACTGGAAAACGATACTACAGATGCATCAAAATACCCAGCATTCTACTTTGCAAAAAACTATAAAACTACAGCAACAAATCTTGGGGCTGCATATGAAAATGGCTGGTATTTACCAACAGTAGCAGAATTGTTTGATATTTGGAAGGTAAAAGCAACAGTAGATGCAGCAAGTAGTCTTTGCGGAGAAAGTCAGTTTGATGCTAGCTACTACTGGTCGTCGTCCCAGTACGCTTCCAACGATAATAACGCATACAAACCCAATTTCAACAATGGGGACTGGAACAACAACAAGAACAACAACAACAATTACGTTTGTGCAGTGCGGGATTTTACACAAAAGCTTTTCTTTGAAAAGTTATATTTAATTTGCAAGTCAAGCTTGCAAATTAAATAAAATTGAACTTTAGGGCTTGAACGAAGATGCTGTAGTAAAATGAAAGGTCGCAAGAGGGCCTTGAAGTAAGCATCTGCGTTAGAACGAAAATATAAATCGAGTAAAGGCTGTAAAAGTAGATGTAAAATAAAGCATAACAACAGTTTCAAAGCGGATGTCGGGTCAAGCCCGCCACCGTTTAAACTTATGTTATGGCGACAGGCGCACTGGCCTGCTTTTTTCCAAATAAAAAAAAGAAAAAGTGTCATAGCATTTTTTCTCAAATTTAATTTTGGAAAAAGGCATGGCAAATACAAATTTAAGAAAAGCTGATAAAAATAAAAATGATGAGTTTTATACTCAATATGCTGACATTCAAAATGAAATAAACGCTTACATTTCATATAATCCAGATGTTTTTAGAAATAAAACTATTCTTCTCCCCTGTGATGATCCGGAATGGTCAAATTTTACAAAATTCTTTATAAACAATTTTGAACGCTATGGAATAAAAAAACTCATTTCTACGTCTTATGCTCATAATAGTAAAAAAGTAGATTTCGATTATCAGCCAACATTATTTGAAACTGTAGACCCTAGATTTCAGATAGAAATATCAAAAGAAAATGGGAAAATCTTTATACTTACAAAAGATGAAAACAAAGACGGAAAAATAGATGAAAAAGATTTAAGTTGGAGTTATTTGCAAGGTGATGGAGATTTTAGAAGCGAAGAAGTCAAGCTTCTTCGCGATGAAGCAGATATAATAATCACAAATCCACCTTTTAGTCTATTCAGAGAATTTGTCGGATGGCTTGTAGGAAGTAAGAAACAGTTTTCAATTATTGGCAATATGAATGCAATAACTTATAAGGAAGTGTTTCCATTCTTAAAGGAAAATTCTTTATGGCTTGGTGCAACGGCATTTAGCAAAGATATGGTTTTCGGTGTTCCAGAAGGATATGAAGTCGCTCCAAAAGATAAAGAAAAAGCAGAAAAACTTGGATATAAAGGTAATTATACACGACTTGGAAATTCTTGTTGGTACACAAATATCGAACATGGAAAAAGACATGCAATTCTTCCTCTTATGACAGAAGAAAGAAATATAAAATTTTCAAAGCATAAAGAAATAAAAAATATCGGCTATAAGAAATTCGACTTTATTAATGCAATAAATATTCCTTACACAGATTCAATTCCAAGTGATTATAAAGGAATGATGGGAGTTCCTATTTCATTCTTGGATAAATATAATCCTGAACAATTTGAAATAATTGATGGAATTGGGCGATACAGCATTCTTGATAATGAAAATACCAAAAAGGCTGGAAATTATTTATCAATGGTTGAAGGCGTTCCTCAATATTTTAGAATTTTAATCAAACACAAGGAAAAATAAAATGAATACAAAACTTAGAACCGATATTACAATTCGTCAGCTTTGTGAAGGTTTCGTTTATGATGAAAATGATGAAAAAGGTCTTTTCGGGTTTAACGGAAAACTTGTAATTCAGCCAGATTATCAGCGTAATTATATTTACGGAGATGGAAAGCGAGATGTTGCCGTTATTGAATCACTTTTAAAAGGTTATCCACTAGGTTTGATTTATTTCAATAAAACTGGTGATATGTACGAAGTGTTAGATGGTCAGCAGAGGATAACTTCAATCGGTCGTTTTGTTACAAATAAATTTGCAGTAAATATAAACAACTATCCAAGAAACTTTGACGCTTTAGATAAAAACATTCAAGAAGACTTGTTAAATACGGAACTTACAATTTATATCTGTGAAGGTACAGAAACAGAAATTAAGGAATGGTTTAAGACTATAAATATCGTTGGAGTTCCTCTAAACGAACAAGAGCTTTTAAATTCTGTGTATTCTGGTCCATTTGTAAATCTTTGCCGAGAAGAATTCTCTAATTCCCAAAATTCAAACATCCAAACTTGGTCAAATTATATAAGGAAAATGAAATGGATGCAGACCATGCTGAACAATCACGGACGCGCTCACAACATCACAAATGATTTGACCTATCTTTTTGACAACTACAAATCGCTTTCCAAAAAAGAGCGCGAGGTTTTTATTCTTCTTTCGCAGGACATGCACGTTGCAGACATTGCAAAAAAGCTCGGTAAGTCAGAAAAAACGGTCATCAATCAGCGGACCGAAGTCTATTCAAAACTCGACATAAAAGACAGGCACGACCTTTTTGAAAAAGCAAAACTTCTGGGGCTTATAGTATGAGTGAAAATCTAACTGACAAGTTGACGTCCAAAAAATGGACTTCCCGCAGAATAATTTTTACAGTTCTCTTTACAGCAATTTCAATCGGAATAAATTATCTCGGTTCATTTTTAGCAGGCCTTATTGCTTTTCCTCTTTATCTTGATTCAGTAATGACTATTGCGGTAACTGCTTTGTGCGGACTTGTACCGGGCTTAATCTGCGCGTTCTGTTCAAATCTGCTTTTGTCGATCTTTGCCCATACGGGAATCTTTTTTTCTGCATGTCACCTTTCTACAGCATTAATCGCATGGCTGGTTTTCCGCACAGAAAGAAAAAATCATCCTAACGAAAAACTTCTTTCCGCAGACAGCTTTATGTGGGCTGGATTTTTAGGTGCAATCAGCAATTCAATTATCGGCGACACAATTTCGACCTTTGTTTATGGTGCGAACACCTCAATTCCGCAAGTTGATAACGCTGTTCAGGGAATCTATGTCGTAATCCGAAGCCTGCCGGTTGCAGCATACATAGGCGGCACAATCACAAACTTTGTAGATAAACTTGTAAGTGCCACGGTTTGTCTTTTTATTTATAGGGGCATAAAGAAAATACAAGTCAAACATAGCTAACAGAAGTCCAGAAGGCTGGCCGTCTGGCAGATAATCCAAAAAGACAGAGTCTTGTTGGGAAACGGTGCGCTAATTAAAAAAACGCAATCAAGCACTATTGCAAGACTGCGGTTCTGCTGAGATTAGATGGAAAAAAATAATATGTATATAAATTTAATAAAACGGAATCTGTATACATCCTGAGCTTTATTTAGAAAATTCAAGACCAAAGCTACTAAGATTTTATTTTACGGAAGCTGACCTTTTTTTCGATATTAATCTGAATGATTATCCTGATCCTCAATGTTTTATATTGCCTGATTATGCAAAAGGTTCTATCGTTGTAGAAATACTAGATGTTTATAAGGGAACAAAATATAAAGATACATGTATAAACTGCATTATGACTTCTAGGTAATCACTGATTAACTAAGCGTATTTTTTTTCTAATTCCTTCCTTGAAGTTTTTTTTGATTTTTGGGAAGGAATTTCTCTAATTTATATGTCCGTTGCCCTGTAATATGGGCAAAAGGATTGACCCCTTTCCCATACAAACGGAAAGGTATATTTTTACATATTTGCGCAACCGATTGCGCAAATATTCTTGACAACTTGGAATTTCCGTGCAATATTAAAACTATGAGCGAAACAATAAAAAACAATTCAGTTGATTTTAATCCTGAAGTTTTACCGGAAGAATTTGTAAAATTGTATGGTGGTGCAAAAGAGGACGTACAGGTCTATGCAGGACCTGCCCGCATCAACATTATCGGCGAACATATTGATTACAACGGGGGGAAAGTTTTTCCGACTGCAATCGATAAATATATGTATGTCGCAATTCGTAAGAGGGAAGATTCAAAAATCACGTATAATGATTTAAAATTCCCGGGTACTTTTTCTTTTGACATAAACGACGATTTTGCTTTTCAAAAAGAAAATGATTATGCAAATTATCTGAATGGAATTTTAAGCATTATAAAAAGGCGCGGTTTTGTTTTTCCGTGCGGATTCGATGTCCTTATGGCAAGTAATGTTCCTCCTGCAGGCGGCATTTCTTCTTCGTCAGCGCTAGAGTGCGGTTTTGCTTATGCAGTATCTGAATTGTTTGAATTTGGTATTTCAAGAAAAGATATTGCTTTGATAGGTCAGCAGAGCGAGCACGAGTTTATGAACGTAAACTGTGGCATTATGGACCAGTACATCATTGCAACAGGCAAAGTGAATACTGCTGAACTTCTGGACTGTGCAAAAGTTCAGCACGAGTACGTTCCGCTTGATTTAGGCGACTACAGATTTGTCGTAATGAATACAAAGAAAAAAAGACAACTTGCAGATTCAAAATACAACGAAAGGCGAAGTCAGTGCGAGCAGGGACTTGCAGAACTAAAGGCAGCTGCTGTTTCTCTTGAGGGCGGTAAGATTTCAAATACAAAAGACCTTCCTGATTTGTGTTCCCTTTCAGTTGAACAGTTCAATGCCGTAAGTTCTGTTATAAAAGAAGACGTAATCCGTGCGCGCGTAAGGCATTGCGTTACGGAAAACCAGCGTGTCCTTGATGCAGTAGAAGTTCTCAAAAAAGGCGACTTGAAAACGCTTGGAGATTTACTCCGTGCTTCTCATAAATCGCTAAAAGAAGACTATGAAGTTACAGGAATTGAACTTGATACTTTGGCTGACACTGCTAATGCTCAAGACGGCTGTATAGGAGCGCGCATGACTGGTGCCGGTTTTGGTGGCTGTGCAATAGCTCTTGTTCATAAAGATAAAATTGAACAGTTTATTGCAAACGTTCAGAAGATTTATACAGAAATAGTAGGTCATGATGCAGGATTTTTTGCCTGCGGAACAAGCGACGGCGTTTTTAGAATTATATAAAAAAAAGGCTGTCCGCCAAAAACGGACAGCCTTTGCTTATTGGAACAAATTTTGCCTGAGTTTCTTTTTCTCTCAAGCACAGTTTTATCTTGCGATACACGCATTTTCTTTACGCATTTTCTTTATTTGACAAATGAGGTGTTTTATTGCAAAATATTATCTTATGGAAAAAACAATTTACGTTATCGGTCATAAAAATCCAGATACTGATTCTGTTGCTGCTGCAGTTGGATATGCGGCATTAAAAAATCTTTTAGGCTATTCAAATTACAAAGCCGCCAGGGCAGGGCATTTAAATCCGCAAACTGCATATATTTTTGATAAATTTAAGCTTACGCGCCCGGAATATATTCCTGACTTGATTCCAAAAGTAAAATATTATATGCCAAAAGAATTTCAGACAGTTGACGAGAGCGTTGCAGTCTGGGATGCGTTAAGCCGCATGGAGTCTTCTGGTTTTCGGGTTCTGCCTGTCGTTGATAAAGATGGCAAATACAAAGCGCTTCTTCATTATTCAGGTTTTGCCCAGAGCATTCTGACAGTTTTAAATCCTGAAAAGACACATCCTCTTTCTACAAGTATTGAACTTATTCAAAAAACGCTTAATGCCCAGCCGATTATTTTAAATGACACTGTTTCTGAAATAAAAAAGTATTCTATTCTTGTAGGTTCATCATCTCTTGAATCTTTTGAACAGCATTTGAAAAGCCGTGCGACAGAGAACATCGTAGTAATTGCAAGTAACCGTGAAGACTTGTTAAAACTTACGATTGAAAATAATGTAAAACTTTTGATTTTGACATCAGGTTTTGTTTTAAATAAAGAATTAAGGCAGCTTGCAGAAAAGCATAATGTTTCTGTCATAAGCAGTCCGTACAGCACTTCGCCTACATCAATGCTGATTGCATACTCAATGCCTGTTTCTGTAATTGCAGACAAAGATATTTTACCAGTTCACCCTAATGACAGTATTTCAAAAATACAGTCAACGTTAAAACTTTCGCCTTGCCGTTATCTGCCTGTTGTTGACGAAAACGAAAAAGTCATAGGAATCATCTCAGAGCATGACTTAGTTTTAGAGCCAAACATTGAACTTGTTCTGGTTGACCACAATGAAATGTCTCAGGCTGTAAGCGGAATTGAAAATTATAAAATAACTGAAGTTATTGACCATCACAGAATCGGCACGCTTTCAACAAAATATCCGATAACTTTTATAAACAAACCTGTCGGTTCAAGTTCAACGTTGATTGCAAATCTCTACAGGGAATATCGGGTTTCAATTCCGAAAGAAATTGCTTCGTTGCTTTTGTGCGGAATTTTGAGCGATACGCTTGTCCTTCAGTCTGCAACGACTACAGATATTGACAGGGAAGCTGCTGAATATCTTTCAAGCATTACAAATCTTGAAGTAAAGGAACTCGGTAACGAAATCATACTTGCAGGCAGTAAAATAAAAGGTCGCAATGCCACAGAGCTTATTCATCAGGATATGAAAGAATACAGCGAAGGCAACGTTTCTTATTTAATCAGCCAGATTGAAGTCGGCAATACAAAAGAAATCCTTGACAGAAAAAAGGAATTCCTTTCAGAACTTCAGATTGAACGCAGAAGTCAGAAAGCCCTGTTTGCAGGAATCCTAGTAACTGACATTACGCAGCTTTCAAGCATTCTGCTTCTTGATGCTGATGATAATTTCAAGCAGTTTATAACGTTTCCCAAACTTGAAGAAAATATATACTTTCTGCAGGGAGTTGTTTCAAGAAAAAAACAGCTTGTGCCTTTGATTACTGAGCAGGTTACAAATTATCTTGGCTAAAAACAGGACTTAAAAAGTTTTTGTTTTCATACATTCGCTAAAAGACTCAAAGCAGAACTTTATTCTGTGCGCCTGACAAGTTCAAATAAGTTGTCTTTTGTAATGGCTGTCCAAATAGGGCGGCCGTGAGGGCAGTGCGGGTCTTCAAGGTTAAGTGCTTTTTCTGCAAGTTCGGCGGCAGTCTGTTCATCTAGGTAATAGCCGTCTTTTATGGCTGCTTTGCATGCAGTAGTCGCTGCAATGTGACTTAAAATTTTATCAGGTGCAATTTTGTCATCAAGAATGATTTTCTGCAGTTCTGATTCAGTTCCTGTCCATCGTTCTTGTACTTCAAGAATCTGCCATTTTCCGTTTCCGCAGTTTTTGATTTTAAATCCTGCCTGCTCAAGACTGTCTTTTATTGATTCAAGATAAGAATCGTCCTGCACGTTCTGCGTTTCCAGTTCATACGGAACTAAAAGTTTCTGGCTTTTTGAAGTATTTGACATTATGTTATTGTATAAAATTCTTTCGTGAGCAGCGTGCTGATCTATAAGATATAAAGTATCGTCCAGTTCCGCGATAAGAAAAACTCCAAGCGCAGTTCCGTAATATTTAAGTTTTTTTTCTGAATGAACTTTTCCAGCCATCTCACTTTTTTCATAAACATCATTGAGATTGTGGCTGTCATAAATTCCGTTTTCCAAAGCAGCAAGTTTTGCAAGATTTTCTGCATAATTTGAAGTACTTGCAGAACCTGAACCTTGATTTAGAACGGAATTAAAATTTGCACTAGAGACTGAACTGTTAAAAAATGAACTTCTAAAATCAGACGAGGCGCTGTTTTTAGAATATGATTCTTTTGAATCAGAAATTGCAAGGCGGGGTTTTTCTGTTTTAAAATCAAAGGAATTTGAAAAATCATGATTTTCGTTTTGCAGGTTTACTGATTTTACTGTCAGGTTTCTGAAAAAGTTTTGTGTCGTATAACTTATGCTATGGTGAAGTTCATTTATGTCTTTAAAACGCGCTTCTTTTTTTGCAGGATGTATATTAAAGTCTACAAGTTCAGGATTAATCGAAATAAACAAAGATGCAACCGGATGCGTTCCGTTAGGAAAATATCCCTGACAGCCGTATTCAATTGCCTGCATGAGAGAGTATTCTATGATTTTTCTGTTGTTCACATAAACATTGATTTCTTTTCTGTCATTTCTGTAAACAGAAGGTTCGCCGATTATAAGTTCGTATTTCCATGAATCGTCAGCACCTGCATTTTTTAAAACAAAGAACAAGTCTTTTTGCGAAGAATAATTTTCTGCCGTCAAAAAGCGTTCTTTTATTGACTTTGTTTTAGGAAAGTTCAGTTTTAATTCTCCGTCAATATAAAGTCTGAACTCAATGGCATAAAACGGCAGGGCTTTTTCTATGAATGTAGTCTGGCACATTTTTGATTCAGTGCCGGGCCGTTTTAAAAAAAGTCGGCGTGCAGGAAAATTTTGAAAAAGATTTTCAGACTGGACTATAGTTCCGTCTATATGCTGGTATGCAGAAAGTTTATTTTCTTTGATGATGTCAGTTTCAAGTTTATATTCACCTGAAATAATCGTAAGGTTTGAAACTGCCGCAATTGAACTTAACGCTTCGCCCCTAAATCCTAATGTCGAAAGGTTGAGTAAATCCTGTTCCGTAAAAATTTTACTTGTTGCGTGCGGTGTTGTAGCAATCTGCAAATCTTCTTTTGACATTCCAGAGCCGTTGTCAATAACACGGATTTTATCAATACCGCCACCAAAAAGTTCAACAGTAATTAAATCTGCCCCTGAGTCAATTGCATTGTCCATCAATTCTCGGACAATTGCATTCGGTCTGTCTATGACTTCTCCGGCTGCAATTTTCCGTGCAACTTCACTGCTTAAAATTTTTATCGGCTTTAATAAACTCATTGACGTGTTCCCTTTTCTGGTGCGCCGCTTGTTCCTGTAGAAATGTCTGCATCAGAAAATAAATCAAGTTCCGGTGTCGTGCTTGAATCTGGCGCCGGCTGGTTCATTAAAATCTGGATTTTACCTTCGATTCTGTCAATTTCTTTTTCCATTCCTTTTGCAAGCTGTATTCCTTCTTCAAATGATGACAAAGCTTCTTCAAGCGAAAGTTCCTTGCTTTTGATTTTTTCTGTTATTTCTTCGAGGCGTTCAAGATTTTTTTCAAAGTTTTTCATATTGTTTCTCCCATAATTTTTTCTACCACGTTTTTAATTTTTATCCTGTTACTGTTGCCGTAATTTTGCCTTTTGCAGGAATTATTTCGATTTCAGAACCAATCGAAGTATCTTCTATTCCGCGGATAATTTTTCCTGTTGTTTTGTCGCGAACCATTGAATATCCTTTTGCAAGAATCAGTTTGGGGTTTGAAGCTTCAAGGATAGATTTCATTTTTTCTATGTGAATACGTGTTTCTTTGAGGCGTTCGCTCATTCCTTTGAGCAAATCTTCTTTTGCAGAGTCAAACCTAAAAAGCAGCGGCTGCTCTATGTTACGGAATCTGTTTTCCATATTTTCAGGCGAAAATTGCTTTATAAGAAGCTTGAGGTTTTCCACGCGAGATTTTATTGCAGTGTAAAATTCAGACTGCTTGTTCTGAAGGTACGAAATAACTTCTGATTTTACGGGTGTACAAAGTTCTGCCGCTGCAGATGGAGTCGGAGCACGTTTATCTGCTGCAAAATCGCATAGCGCCCAGTCAATTTCATGACCTACAGCAGAAATCACAGGAATTTCTGATTCTGCAACTGCGCGTACGACACATTCTTCACTAAAAGGCAAAAGGTCTTCAAGCGATCCACCTCCGCGGCCGACAATCAGAACGTCGCACATTTTAAATTTATTTGCAATTTTTATCTGACTTGCAATTGAAGGCGCTGCATCGCTTCCCTGTACGATTGCAGGAAAAATCGTAATCCCGGTAGTCGAATTGCGCCGTCTTATAATCTGCATTATGTCGCGGAGGGCAGCCCCTGTTGAACTTGTAACTACCCCGACAGTTTTTGGAAAAAGCGGAAGCGGTTTTTTGCGTTGTTCATCAAAAAGTCCTTCCTGTAAAAACTGCCGTTTGCGCTGTTCTAGAAGCAAAAGAATATTTCCTTCTCCTGCAAGTTCCATTGAGTTTATGGAAATTGAATAAGTTCCGCGCGGTTCATAAACGCTCAAAGAACCTTTGCATCTTACAAACATTCCGTCTTTAGGCACAAAAGTAAGGCTTGCAGCGCGAAAACGGAACATTACGGCGCTTATCTGAGAAGTCTTGTCTTTTAGTGTAAAATAAAGATGACCTGTTGAGTTCGGACGATAGTTTGAAATTTCGCCTTCTATAGTTATTAAAGGAAATGATTCTTCAATGACTCCTTTTAATAACGAATTGATTTGCGAAACTGTAAAAACTGTGTCAGGGGAAAAAAGCTTCTGTTCCATAATCAATGATTTTATACAATCCGATTAACTTATTCAATCAGAATTCCGATATTAAAAAAGATGAAAGGTCTTGTAATTTTATTTGCTGATGATGTCAGCAGTTATGGTTTTGAAAAACAATTTGACGGAAAAAGCGCATTTTACAGAACTCTTGAACAGTCTGTAAATTTTGTATCAGAAGCTGGAATAACAGTTTTCTGTTCTGAAAAAAATAAAGATGCTGTAGAAAAAGACATTCAGGAATTTACAGCTGAACAAAACGCATGCGTAAAATTCAATTTAAATATGCAGGATAACTGGAACTGCGAAAAACTTTTTTTCTGGTTGTCAGAATCATGCAAAAATTCAAACGCTGAATTTGTTTTGTACGTAAATGCTTTTTGCCCGTTTTTAAATTTTAGCTTGACAGAAAAATTAATGAAAACTCACGAAGAGTTTAAAAGCGAATACAGTTTTGCAGACGGTTTTCCTTTTGGCGTATGCCCTGAAATTATTGACGGCGGACTTTGTAATATTTTAAGTGAACTTATCAAGACAAAAGATGAATTGAAAATCAAGCCTGTTTCAAAAACTTCTGTTTTTGATTTGATAAAAACAGACATCAATTCATTTGAAATAGAAACTGAAATTTCAGAAACAGACTGGCGGCTGTATCGCTTTGATTTTTGCTGTGATAAAAAAGAAAATTTTATTGCATGCAGGAATTTATACGAAAAGACAAAAGACTTTCTCAAAGATAAAAACTGCGACATTCAGAAAATAATCGAAACTGCCGCAATGTCTTCTGACGTTTTAAAAACAGTTCCGGCGTTTTTTAACATTCAGATTGAGAGCCGCTGTATGTCTGACAGTCCGTACTGCGCTTATTCAAAATACGGTAAAAACATTACTGGCAGAATGCCACTTGAAAATTTTAAGACTCTTATAAAAAGTATCAATGATTTTAATCCAGAAAGCGTAGTAAGCCTTTCTCTGTGGGGCGAGCCTGTATTGCACCCAGACTTTTTTGATTTTGCATTTGAAGTTTTAAAATATCCTGAATTGAGTCTTTTTATCGAGACAGACGGTTTTGATTTTTCAAAAAGTGAACTGTGTGATAAAAATTCAGCATTTTATAAAAACCTTGAAAAACTATCAAAGATTGCAGGCAGCAGGAAAATTTGTAAAAACGGTTTTGCGCCTCTTATGTGGGTTGTAAAAGTTGATGCAATGAGTCAGGAAATTTATGAGAAAATTCATCCCGGAATGAAAATTGAAAATGCAATTGAAACAGTAAAGGTTTTAAACTCAATGTTCGAAGGAAATGTTTACAGCCAGTTTTTACGCATCAGCGAAAATGAATGTGAACTTGAAAACTTTTACAGAACTTACAAAGAAAAAGATTATATCAGTTCAGGAAATTTTATAATCCAGAAATATGATGATTTCTGCAAAAAAATGCCTGACTATAAGCCGTGTGATTTAGCTCCTGTAGACAGGCTTCCGTGCTGGCATCTCAGGCGCGATTTTAATATTCTTGTAAATGGAGATGTTCCTGTCTGCAGGAATATGTCATTTGAAAAAATTGCAGGAAATGTTTTTTCAAATTCACTTGACGAAATTTGGAAAAACTGCGATTCATTTTTAGAAGACCATATTGCAAAAAAATATTGTGAAGGATGTTCTTGCTGTGATGAATACTATACCTTATATTTTTAATGCCAGGCAGATAAACCGCACTGTCCTCGGCGGAAAGAGAAATCCTCTTCAGGCTAAAATGCCTGTTACTGCTATTCTGCTTAACAGTGGCGGAAGTCATTTTAGAATCCAGAATATAGAAAACCTCCAGAACTGTGGTTTTGAACAGATTATTTCGATGGAAACAAATTCTCAGAACTATAATTTTGAAGATTTCGTAAATAAATTTCCGACTGTTAAATTTATCATTCCGCAGGAAGAAGTTACAGACGGAGATTTAATAAATATCGGAATGGAAGAATGTTCTTCACAATATGTTCTTGTCCTGCGTGATACACTTCAGATTTCTAATTCAGTTCTTATGCCGAATGTTGCACAGAAATTGATTGAAAAAAATCATTTCTGTTATGTCCCGAGGATTCTTTTTGACAGGACACAAAGTTTTCCGATGGTGTTCGTGCCGTTTGTAAACAGAGGAATTCTGAAAATCGAATCTTATTCAAACATAGTTGACGGAATACCGACTTTATACCCATTTGATTTCCTAGGACTGTACAACCGCAATAAATTTATCCAGCTTGGCGGATTTGACTACACGATAAAAAATCCGTACTGGCAGAATCTCGATTTTGCTTTCCGTTCATGGCTTTGGGGAGAAAAAATTTCTGTGACGACGACTATTCAACTGTCATATCTTGAAAACAATCCTGTTGAAGATACTTCTGGCGACATAAGTCAGTTCAGGTTTTATTTAAAAAATCTGGCCCCTGTCTTTAAACTTGATCACGGAGAAATTCCAAATTCAGCATTATTCAGGACACTGTTTAGAGCGCCGTGCGGTTTTTTGGAAACTGTAAGACAATTTAAAGATGCAAAGAAATGGGTTTTAAAAAACCAGTATAGATTTAAAATGGATGGGGTTGCCCTCATAAGCAGCTGGGGTTCTGAAAAATGAAAACTATAATTATAGTGCAGTGCAGGTTGTCTTCAACGCGCCTTCCACGCAAGGCTTTGTACGAACTTGACGGAAAGCCTCTTTTACAATGGGCGCTTGAATCTATGAAGAATGTAAGGGCAGATGATTTTTTTGTCGCTTGTGATTTTGATTCTGAAGAAGAACTTGCTCCAGTAGTTTTAAAATCCGGTTTTAAAATTTTTGCAGGTTCTAAAGAAGATGTTCTGCAACGTTTCTGTGCTCTTATAAAAAAAGAAAATCCTGACATTGTTGTAAGGGCAACCGCCGATAATCCGTTTTTATTTTACGAAGCTGCAAATGAGCTCCTTGAACTATACAAAAACGAATGGTTTGGAAAAATCGATTACATAACTTTTTCAGGTCTTCCTCACGGTTCTGGTATCGAAATTTTTAATGCACATTCCCTTTTAAAAGCTGCGGAACTTACAGACTCTCCTTATGACCATGAACACGCAGGTCCTGCATTATACAATCATCCTGAAAATTTTAAATCGCTGTTTTTAAAAAGTCCTGAAACATATAATTTCCCGCACCTTCGGACGACAGTTGACACTTACGCAGATTTTATCAGGGCTTCAAATATTGTCGAAAATTTAAAAAACAAAAATGAAAAATCGCCGTATAGCGCAAAATCAATAATTGAATCCCTTCAGGATCTTTCAATTTCAAAAAAAATTTTATATATTCCGAGCTTAAAAAAAGGGCAGGGAACAGGTCATTTAAAACGTTGTGCTGAACTTGCTAAAGAAACAAAAGGAGCACTTTTTATTGATACAAAAAATTCTGAAACAATTGATTTTGAAAAATTTACAAAAGACCTTAATCCGGTTCAGATTGTAAAAAAAATGCCGCTTCAAAATGAATACGATTTGATTGTCTGTGATATGTTTAAAATGACTTCTGAACAGGCAGAAAAATATTGCAGTCTTGGAAAAACAGTTTTTCTTGATGAAGGCTCAAAAAATTTAAATCGTGCAGATTATGTTCTAAATATAATTCCGTCTTTCCATCAAAACCAAAAAGAAAATTTTTCTAACCCATATTTTATTAAAAGCCCTAAAAATAAAAAGACAGATTTCCCGTTTACAGAAAAAATACAGAATGTCCTTGTCTGCTTTGGGGGCGAAGATCCGTTAAATCTCTCGGAACTTTTTGCAATTCCTCTTTTACAGCTCGGATTTTCCGTTACTGTCATTTCCAGAAACGAAGAAAAAATTAAAAAATCAGTTCCACAAATTTTGCAGAAAAATCTGACAGTAAAACATTTTATTCCCGATTTAAAAGAAAAACTTTTTGAATATGATTTAGTCATAACTCATTACGGTTTTACTGCGTTTGAATGTGTTTATTCAAATACGCCGCTTTTGCTCGGTGCAACGTCAAAACTTCACAAAAAACTTTCAGATAGATACGGTTTTTGCTGCCTTAAAAAAAATCAGATAACAAAAAGACGCATAAAAAAAATCATAGATGAACGCAAACTTTTAAAACCTGATTTTTATTTTAACAATTCTTCCTGCAAAGATTTAAATTTAAGTGAATTTATAAAAAAACTTTCGACGTCTTCAAAATACTCGTGTCCTGTCTGCCAGAAAAAAAACACTTCAAAAGATGTTCTTATCGAACGCACTGAGCACCATACTTTCAGGCAGTGTTCTTCATGCAAAATGATTTACCTTTCCTTTTCCGATGACAGCGAAACAGTGCGTTATGAAAAATCTTATTTTACAGAAGAATATAAAAACCAGTACGGCAAAACTTATCTTGAAGATTTTGAGGCAATCAAAAAAAACTGCATCAGCCGTGTAAAAAATATCGATAAAATAACGCACATTCAAAAAAATGCAGAAAAAAGAATTATTGACATCGGTTGTGCGTACGGTCCTTTTCTTTCTGCTGCAAAAGATAAAAACTGGATTCCTTTCGGAACAGATGTCTGCCATGATGCAATCGATTACGTAAATACAAATCTTGGTTTTAAAGCGATAATTGCTTCATTTGCAGACTTTGATTCAGAAAAAGAGTTTAATGTAAAAAACTTTGATGCAGTTACAATGTGGTATGTAATTGAACATATAAAAGACTTAAAGTCAAATCTGGCTGCAATAAATAAAATGCTCAGATTTCATGGCGTGTTTGCTTTTTCAACTCCAAATGCTGCAGGAATTTCACGAAGAATAAATTCAAAGCAGTTTTTTACTCAAAGCCCTAAAGACCATTATTCGCTTTGGGAATTAAAAAATACAAAAAAATATCTGTCTCGGTTCGGATTTAAAATCTGCAAAATCGTTTCAACAGGAATTCACCCGGAGCGCATTCCGTTTGTAAAAAAGCACGGCATCTCAGAAAATAATTTTGTTTTCAAAACCATTAAACTTGTTATGAAACTCTTAAAATATGGCGATACTTATGAAGTATACTGTCAAAAAATCAGCGGAATAAAAAATGAGCGGTAAATCGATTTTAATTTTGGGTGCAGGTCTCATGCAAAAACCTGCAATAGAAAGCGCAAAATCTCTCGGACTAAAAGTATTTCTTGTAGATGCAAATCCCAATGCAGTCTGCGTTCCCCTTGCCGATGAGTTTAAGCAAATCGATTTAAAAGACAAAGAAAGCATTGCTCAATATGCAGTCGAACTAAAAAAAAATCAAAACCTCGTAAGTATCTTTACAGCCGGAACAGATTTTTCAACTTCTGTTTCGTATGCATGCGAAAAATCAGGGCTTTTATCTCATTCATACGAATCTTCATGTAATGCAAGTTTTAAAACATTAATGCGCAAATGCTTTGACAGAGAAAAAGTTGCTTCTCCAAAATTTACAGAAATCAAACGTAACGAAATCTGCGAAACCCTTACGCATGATTTTCTAGCAAACTTAAAATATCCTCTTGTCGTAAAGCCTGTAGACAACATGGGCGCACGCGGCTGTCGTATGATAAGGCAGCAGGATGAACTTCTTTACAGCATTGAAGAAGCTCTAAAAAATTCAAGAAGCGGAACGTGCATTCTTGAAGAATACATGAACGGAGATGAGTTTTCGATTGATGCACTTGTGTATGATGACACGATGACAATCACCGGTTTTGCAGACAGGCATATATTTTTCCCGCCGTATTTTATTGAAACAGGTCACACAATGCCGTCAGAAGTTTCAAAAGAAAAATATGCTGAACTTATAAAAACTTTTGCGTCAGGCGTAAAAGCCCTTGGACTTACCAGAGGTGCTGCAAAGGCAGATATAAAATATACGCAAAACGGTGCAATGATAGGAGAAATTGCTGCCCGTCTTTCAGGCGGTTATATGTCAGGCTGGACTTTTCCGTATTCATCAGATCTTAATCTTACAAAAGCTGCAATACAGATTTCATGCGGAGAAACTCCTTCAGAACTTGAAAATCTCCGTGTTCCGCTTGCAATCGATTCACCGTTTAAACTGTTTTATGTTCCGTCAAAAAAAGTCAGCGCAGAACGTGCATGGATTTCAATTCCGGGAACAGTAAAAAAAATCCACAATTCAAACAAAAACTGCCCGGACATTATAAAAAATGTTTTTCCCCGTATTAACGAGAAAGACAAAGTTACCTTTCCAAGAAATAATGTCGAAAAATGCGGCAACGTAATTTCTGTTTCAACTGACAGAACCGAGGCTGTTTGTGCATGCGAAAATTATATAAAAAACATCACGCTGGAACTCGAACCTGACAATAAAGACACCGAATATTTTTTACAAGGAAAGTCTCTTCCATTTGAAAAAGATTTCCCTCCAAAAGCATTCCCATTTTCAGAGCAACTCCTTGATTCACTTTACGCTGAACTTAACGAAAAAAAATTTCTTATTCCTGAAAACGCAGATATTTTTGATTATGTTCCCGATACGCTGAACAAAAAAGAAATTCTTTCTCTTGCCGACTGGAATTATTTGTCTTTGCAGGAAACTCTTGAAAAATTTAATATAATAAGGCAGACTCATAAGCCTGTTGAATATCAGAAATTCTGGACATATTTAATAAACGGCGGAATCCAAGGTGCTTTATATGCAACTGAATAAAAAAATTATTTTTTTCACATTTATATTATTTTTTATTTTCTCAAAAGGATTTTCAGAAAATATTCAGGACAAAAACCTGCTTGATGTTGCAAAAACAAACGGAATAACTCTTTACTGGGATTCATTTTCTAATACCGGCATCCTTGAAAAAAACGGTCAGCAGGTAACTTTTAAAACTGACCAGAATTTCATTCTGCTTAACAGCACAAAAGTTGTTTTTGCAGATGCTCCTGTAATTTCAGAAGGAACTGTAAAAGTAAGTTCTTCTTTCTTGAACGAAATAGAAAATTTCTTTCAGCAGGAAAATTCTGACGTCCCGAAAATGAAAATCGGTGCAATTTTAATTGACCCCGGACACGGCGGTAAAGACCCTGGTGCAAACATGACTCACAAAATAAACGGAAAAAACGTTACCCTCCGTGAAAAAGACATAAACCTTACTGTCGGCAACATGCTGAGTTCAATGCTGTCAAAAGCTTATCCTGATAAAAAAATCATAATGACGCGCAATACTGACGTTTTCCTTACTCTTCAGGAACGCACCGAAATTGCAAATTCCGTAAAACTCAAAGACAACGAAGCTGTCCTTTACATTTCAGTTCACGTAAATGCTTCTCTTGATAAAAGTGCAAAAGGCTATGAAGTATGGTATCTGACACCGGGCTACAGGCGCACCGTCTTAGACACAGATGCAACGACAGATCCTAAATTATTCAACATACTGAATGCAATGCTCGAAGAAGAATACACTACGGAAAGTATTCTCATTGCAAAATTCATAATGGACGGACTTAATTCCCAGATTGGCAGTAAAAGTGTTTCCCGCGGAATAAAAGCAGAGCAGTGGTTTGTCGTAAGGAATTCAAAAATGCCGAGTGTCCTTGTAGAGCTAGGCTTTTTGACGAATTATGAAGAAGCTTGTAATTTAAATGACAAGGCATACTTGCAAAAGCAGGCACTTGGGATATATAATGGTATATCAGCGTTCGTTACGCACTTTGAACGTTCAGGCGGATTTACAGGAATAAAATAATGAGTATCAGACGATTGGAAAATATAAAATATGAAGAAAAAGAAGTTAAAATTCTGCTGGCTGTTCTTGCAGTTTTCTTTCTTTTTTCTCTTTTTGTTTGGACTTTGACTGTAAAAGGCAAAAGATACACTTTTCGTTTTGAGTCAACTGACAGCGGCAGGGTTTCTGTTGAATACAGGTATCTGCCTAAAAAGTCATATCCTGAAAATGTCCTTCAATATGTTGATGAACTTGTAATCGGTCCTAAGACAGAAAGGTTCAACCGCCTTTTTTCGTATGGAACTCATATAATTTCTAGTTTTGTAACAGATGATGATGTTCTGTTCGTAAACTTGTCATCAGATGTTCTTGAAATGGTCGGTAACTGCTCTGACATAAAGACAGGTATTAAATTGTTCAAAAAAAATGTTCTGAAAACATTTGGAAAAATAAAAACTGTTGAGATGTACATTGATAATAAAAGTATTTATACGCAGGATGATGAAAACGTAAAAAAATAAAAAAAACGTTGACAAAAATCTTTAGTTATAAGATACTATACTTATATAAAACAAGGCTACATCTAATAGTATATTTAAAGGAGTTTCTAATGAAGAGAACTTTCTATCTTTTCGCATCAGTATTGTTGCTTGCTGGTTCCTTGACTTTCGCAGACGAAGCTATGTTGATTGACTTTACACAGCTTGAGGCAGATTGTGTCGTTGATGAAGAAAGCAATAAACCAACACAGAACAAACGTACTGTTATGGATTTTTCTGTTGCTGCAGGTGCAACATTCACTGAAGAACAGAAAGGGCTTATGAAGACATCTTTGGCATTGCCTGAATGGGAAATCGTATTAAACTCTTCTGCACGCAATGTTGGAAGTCTTGCAGAATCAAAAGTTGTTGCTGCTCCTGTAAAAGACAGCGCAAAGGTTCCGTTTGCAGGCAAGAACGTAATGGGTGTTCGCGTTATATTCCCGTCAATCGCTTGTAATGCAAATGCAAAAATCGTACCGCCATTTGATATTCCTGCTTATGAACCATTGGCTGATGCAGATGACAACGGTGTTCGTCAGGATCCTACTGATGAACAGAAAGCAAGTGGAAAAACACTTTTTGAAGACGGATATGGTGTTGTAAAAAATGTCGGAACAATCAAATCTATCGCTTGTACTACAATGGGTATGAATTATCCTCACGGACTTTATGTACTTCTTAAAGACAACGATAATATTGAACGCCGCTATTTCATGGGTTATCTTGGATTTGACGGATGGAAAACTTTAATCTGGAACAATCCTCAGTACATCACTGAAATCCGCCAGCGCGAAATTCGTGTATATCCTATTTATCCACGTGGACTTCCATTTGTTAAGTTCTCTGGATTCCAGGTTACTAGAGATGCTGCACATATCGGTGACAACTATATCGGATATTTCAAAGACGTAAAAATTATTTATGACAAAGCACTTCTTACATCTGACCGTGATATCGCTGATGAAGACCTTTGGGGAATCATTACAAAGAAAGAAACAGCTCGTCAGTATGCAGAAATGCAGCGTTTTGGAAATACTCAGGTTAACCGTTATCTTGAAAAGAACAAGATGGCTACTGAAACAGAATTCTCTTCTAGCTTAGACGAAGGATCTTCTTCTAACGCTCAGCGCAACCAGGGACAGGCTGCTCAGTAACTTTAATATCTTTTGAAAAAAAAAGGCGCTTCTTTGAAGCGTCTTTTTTTTTGAGAGCAAATTTTTAATTTTTTTGGAGAAAATATGTCTGCTACGATAAAAGTGCCGGGTAAAAATATCATAAAACAAAAGTATGAACAATATTCTGTTGTGTTTTCAGAAATAATGAAAAATATTCTAGCAGAATTAACAGCTGATATATGTTTAAATCCGCGCCCGGTTTTTAAATCCAGAATTAAAAGTTTTGACAGCTATTATTCAAAACTGCTGCGCTTAAAGCCAAAAGAAGCTGCAGAAGACGATTCTCTTGTCTGTCTTACAGATATGATGGGAATACGCATTGTCTGCGCTTTTCTTGAAGACATTTCAAATGTAGAAAATCAAATCAAAAATAAATACGACGTAAAAGAAATAGAACATAAAGGTTCTTTGCAGAATGTCAGGGAATTTGGATATGAATCAACTCATATTTTAATTTCAATTCCTGAAAACTGCCTCAATTTTGACGGAATTAAAGACGAAAATATAAAGTCACTTCCTCTGCCAGAAAACCTCGTTTGTGAAATACAAATCAGGACAATCTTGCAGGATGCATGGGCAGAAGTTGAACATGAATTAATTTATAAAACAGAATTTACTCCTTTTGATGCTCCATTGAGACGAAAGATGGCAAGTGTAAATGCCAGTCTCAATCTTGCTGATATAATCTTTCAGGAAATACGAGATTATCAGACAAAATTACAAAAAGAAGTTGACGAAAGACGGACTTCTTTTTACGAAAAAGCAGATGTCGTTACAGATTCAGAAAATAAAGAGCTTGTTTTAAATCAAGATTCTTCAAAAAATATAAACAGAGTTTCACCGTATGTTCGAGGTACTATAGATGACATGATTCTTGCTGCAATTCATGCTCATAATACAGGAAACATTCCTGAAGCTATAAAAATTTATACTGAAATTCTTGAGCATGAAAATGCAAATGACAATAATGTTCTATCTGTAATTTATAAACATCGCGGAATGGCTTATTTTGCACAGAGCAATTATGACGAAGCATTGTCTGATTTTAAAAAAAGCAGTGAATATGATCCAAAGAGTTTTCGTTCGCTTTATTATGAGGGAATTGTTTACAGCGTAATAGGCGACAACGATTCTGCAATCAGTTGTTTTGATAAATCGCTTGAAATAAATGAATTCCAGTCTCATGCTTTGTACAGACGGGCTCTTGCATATTACAACAAAAATGAATTTGAAAAAGCCCTTAATGATTTGTCTGCAGCAGAAAGTCTTGGCCTTCAGTCAAGTGAATGTAAAGCGCTGCACCAAAAATTAGTTGAAAAATTCGACATGGGAATGTAAAAAAAAATTAAAAAATCTTTCTTTTTTACTTGACATAAAATTTTATATTTGATATATTATCAAAGTCAGCAAAACACTGACTTTGTATGTCTCCTTCGTCTAGTGGTTAGGACATCGGGTTTTCATCCCGACAACAGCAGTTCAATTCTGCTAGGAGATGAAAGTTGCCTGCTATTTTAAGCAGGCTTTTTTTTTGTGCGGGGTAGTAAATGGCAGATTCTGATGATTCAGGTTTTAAAAGTATTCAGCTTTTGCAGCCTCAGGAGATTGCCAGATTTATTTCAAACGGCGGTCCTTTATCAGTTCAGTCTGAAACTTTTGAAGAAAGAAAAAGTCAAATCGAATTGCTGAAAAAAATCACAGAAGCATTCAACAAAAATCAGATTACTGCGTTTGAAGCAGGAACCGGAGTTGGAAAGTCTTATGCATATCTGATTCCTTCTATGATTTGGGCATTGGCAAATAATGAAAAAGTTGTTGTTTCAACAGGTACTATAAACTTGCAGCAGCAGCTTTCCGAAAAAGACGTACCTGCCGCAGAAAAAATCATCGGAAAAAAAGTAAAGGCCGTTTTATTAAAAGGCAGACAAAATTTTATTTGTCTCAGGCGGCTTCAAGATGTTTCTTCTGAACGTGATTTGTTTGATAATGAAATCGAAACTCTTGATGCTGTAGTAGAATGGGCACAAAGCACAAAAACAGGCTCAAGAAGCGAACTGACAATTAACTGTTCGGAAAATCTCTGGTCAAGGGTTAATTCTGAAAGCGATGCATGTATGGGACTACGCTGTCCTTTTAGGGAAAAATGCTTTGTAATGAAAGTTCGCGAAGAAGCAAATACTGCAAATATTCTAATCGTTAATCATCATTTATTGTTTGCAGATATTGAAGCCAGAATGAATGGGGCAGGGTATGAAAGTCAGGCAGTTCTTCCGGCTTATAAGAGAATTATTTTTGATGAAGCTCACGGAATAGAAAGTGCAGCAACAAGTTTTTTTAGTATAAGTATAAATCGGTTCAAGATTTTAAAGCAGCTTAATCTTTTATATCGCCAGAGAAAAAATTCTATTGCTGGATATATTTTTACGTTGCAGGCAATTTCTGAAACGCCTGATTCAGCAGAAAAAATTTCTTCTTCAATTTCTGAAATTAAAAATAACATTATGAATCTGGAAATTGCAGCTCTTGATCTTCTTCATGATGAATATTCTATGAAAATTGACAGAATGACACAAATGAAATTTCAGCCTGTAATTTCACTTTTGCTGACTTTGGGAAACAGCATTATGGCTTTTTCAGGAATTGTCAGGGAAATTATGAAAGGTATTGATGAAGAATATCATTCTGAAAGTGCTTACTGGGAATCAAAATCAATTCTTCATCATCTTGAAGATGCTGCCTGCGCCTGCAAGAATTTTTCTATATGGGAAGAAAAACCTGAAACTGTATACTGGATTTCTAAACAGAGGCTTAGTTCTCAATTTGAAAATAAAGACAATCCATATTACGTTGTTTTTTCACAGACGCCACTTGATATTTCAAAATTAATGAATATCGGTGTCTTTGAACCGATGGACAGCGTTATAAACTGTTCTGCAACATTGCAGATTCAAAATACATTTGACTTTTTCTTAAAGCGTACGGGAATAAACTTTGTTGACTCGGAAAGAATTCAAATTGGGAATTTTCCGTCGCCTTTTCCTTACGAAGAAAATGTGCTTTTTGCAGTTCCTCAGGACATTCCTTTGCCGCAAAGTCTTGAATATCAGCGATGTGTAAATAAAGCCGTTTATGAATTGATAAAAGCAGCAAACGGCAGGACGCTTGTTCTTTTTACTGCCTATGAATCTATGAATGCCACTTTTATGGCGATAAAATCTAAAATTTATGACCTTGGAATCCAGCTTTTAAAACAAGGTGATGATGACAGATTCCGGTTACTTGACAAATTCCGGTTTGATAATTCAAGCGTTCTGTTTGCAACAGATTCTTTCTGGCAAGGAATCGACGTTCCAGGAAATTCATTGTCGCAGGTAATTATTGTAAAACTGCCGTTTACAGTTCCGAATGATCCTGTTTTTGCTGCTAGATGTGAACTGATTGAAAAACATGGCGGAAGTTCTTTTTCTGAACTCAGCATTCCAGAGGCAATCATAAAATTCAGGCAGGGATTTGGAAGGCTTGTACGCTGTTCTACAGACAAAGGTGCTGTCGTTGTTCTTGACAAAAGAATATGTACGAAACCATACGGAAAAAAATTTATTGAAAGCATTCCCCCTGCAAAACAACTTTACTGTAATTTGGAAGATATTGTAACTGCTGTAAAAGAATTTATCGCTAATTAATTTTTTTCTTGATTTTTAATGAAATAGTGTTTATTATTAAAAATCATGATTTTTCTTACGAATGTAATAACCGTTTTTTGTTGTATTTTTTTACTGGCTCTGCCTGCTTTACTGAATATAATTTTTTACCCGTTTTCAAAGAAAATCTGCGTAAAAATTTCTGATGCTATTGTAAAAAAATGTGCGCCGTTAATGTTCAGTATTTTGAAAGTTTATAAAAATTTTAAATTATCATATTCAACAGAGAATTTTGATAAACTTCCGAAGCAGTTTCTTGTTATTTCAAACCATCAGAGCCTTTTTGACATTCCCATTTTCATGACTTTTTTTAAGGATTTTGATGTTCGTTTTGTTGCAAAAGATTCTCTTGCCCGTCACATTCCGCTTGTTTCTGAAATGCTCAGAAGCCATGAACACTGCATGATTCCGCGTAGCGGCGGAGCAGGCAAGGCAATGCGCACGATGGAATCTTTTGGCAGACGAGTAATCGAACGAAAACAAATTCCGATTCTTTTTCCTGAAGGAACGCGAAGCAAGGACGGTTCTCTCGGAACTTTTTACAGTGCAGGCTTTCGTAAAATTTCTGAAGTTACAAAGCTTCCTGTTGTTGTATGTTGCCTTGACAATGGCTATAAAATAAACGATTTGCTTCATATTTTTGAAAATATTTCTCACATTGACTATAAAGCAAAAGTTTTGAAAATTTTTGATGCTCCGAAAACCAAAGAAGATCAGGTAAAAATTCTTGAAGATGCAAAGCACCTTATGCAGGAACAACTTGATTCATGGCGAAAATAAAAAGAAATATTTGAATATATTCCATAAAAAAAGACAAAAAAAATGCACTGCTGAAAATTGAATTTTCATTCAACTTTAGCGGTGCATTATCAACACAAATTTTTTAACAAAATTATTTGAAGTCCTTTGGACGTCTTTCTGTGCGTTTGCATTTACTGCATTCTGCAACATTTCTAAGTCTTCCGTTTTCAAACATAGTTTTCATTACGATTTCGCCCTGACAATCCGGACAAATGAATTTCTGTGTTGCAACGGTTGTACGAGAGTTTTTACTGGCTCCAGCCATCTGTATAACCTCCAATCGATTGGTTTTATTATAATATAAATTCTAAGAGAGGTTGTCAAGTAGAACAGTTCATTTTTTTCAATCTCTCGTAGCACAAGATAAAATGTTGTTGGTCTTCAATTTGAAATTTAAAACTGCAACAGTCTGAATCCACACAGAGAATTGCCTTTTGTGCAATTCTCGTGGCACAAGATAAAATGTTGTTGGTCTTCAATTTGAAATTTAAAACTGCAACAGTCTGAATCCACACAGAGAATTGCCTTTAGTGCAATTCTCGTGGCGCAAGATAAAACAGTGTCAGTCTTCAATTTGAAATTCACTTGCGCCACTTGACATTCCTCCCGTTATTTTGTTAGAATTAATAACAGTTTTTGAATTGGGGGTCATCTTTTGGCTAGAAATCAAACATCAGCTCAGAAAGCTTTTAGGCAGAGCGAAGAAAGACGTTTACATAACAAAGCTATTAAGAGTGAATGTCGTACATTTGCAAGACAGTTTATTGAAGCTTGTCAGGCAAAAGATCAGGCTGCAGCACAGGCTAAGTTAAAGACACTTGTAAGTTCACTTGATTCTGCTCGCAGCAAAGGTGTTTTAACACGTAATGCTGTTTCTCGCAAGAAATCTCGTATGACAAAGTTCTACAATGTTTCTTTTGCTGCTAATGCTGCAAAATAGTTTAAAGCAATACATTGGGTAAGGTGCAGTTCTCTGTATCTTACTTTTTTGTATTAGAAGACGTGGAGTTTTGAGATGTCAGATGAAAAATTAAAGAAAAATGATTTAATTGAATCTGTATATCTCAATACTAAAATTGAAAAACATGAGATTCAGGTAATTTTTGATAGTTTACTTGAACAGCTCAAGTTATCTTTAGAAAATGGCAAAACAATAGAGTTGCGTGGTTTTGGTACTTTTGAAAAACGTCTTAGAAAAGGACGTTCCAATGCGAGAAATCCCAAAACTGGAGAAGCAGTTTCTGTTGAACCGCATTATGTTGCTATTTTCAGACCTGGTAAAGAGTTAAAACAAATCCTTTGGGATTTACCTGTCAATAGTGAAAATTCTTAATGTATATTCAATTTGCAAGATATATAAAGAAATGCTGTTGAAAAAATAAATCAAATCAATTACATTTTTTTTATCTTGCACGGGGTGCTTTTTTTTATGGAAAATGGAAAGAGAAATTTTACAGTTTTAGGCTCTGAAACGGAATTTGAAGGTGTCCTTGAATTTACTGATGATTTAAAAATTTGCGGAAGATTTAACGGAACTATATCAGCAGAAGGGAATCTTGAAATTGATAAAGCTGCAGTTTGCAGTGTAGATACGATGTCTGCAAATTCAATCATCATTTCTGGTACTGTTACAGGTAATATTGAAGCAAAAGAGCGTGTTGAAATGTGCAGCGGAAGCAAGGTAAAAGGCAATGTTACGACTGCTAGGCTTAGGATTGCGGATAATGTTGATTTTGAAGGTCAAGTAACAATGCTTGACAAAGAACCTTCCGTTGATTTGTTTTCTGTTGCATCTGATGAGTTTAAACAGTCTTTGATTCTGAAATCTGATTCAGAAAACTGATTTATGCTTTTTATGTATAATTTTAATTTATTAAAAAAGTTTTTTCTTAATTTCAATATTCAAAAAAATAGTTTTATACTTTATCCTTATTTATATTTACATGGAGAAATTTAAATGGCAGCATTTAAACGCCGTAGTACAAAAAACTCTGATGAAAATCAGGCTACGAATGAACAGACTGAATTAGAACTTGATAACGTTACTGAAAATTCTAATTTAGAAAATGAAGAAGTGCAGGATTCTGCTGAAGAAAAAAATGCGGATAATCTGGCATCTCCGCCTAAAAAAAAGCGAACTGTTGTAAAAAAATCATCTGATACACAAAAACGCCAGCCTTCTGCTAATGTACAAAATAACCGAAAATACAATACTAACAGAACATTTACAAGAAACATACCGCAGGAAACTTTGCAGACAGAAACACATCTTCCTGAAAGTATGCAGGATTATGAATCTAAGCCGCGCCTTGAAATCAATGAACTGACAAAAAAAGGAATGCACGAGCTTAGGGAACTTGCAATTCAGTATGGTTTTACGGCAGACGATTTAGCGCCGATGAAAAAGCAAGATTTGATTTTTGTCATTTTAAAGGCACATACAGAGCACGGCGGAATTATTTTTGCTTCCGGTGCACTTGAAATTTTACCTGATGGATACGGTTTTTTACGTTCTCCGCAGAACAGTTATTTACCAGGTCCGGACGACATTTATATAAGTCCGAGTCAGATAAGGCTTTTCAATTTAAAGACAGGAGATACAGTTTACGGACAGACACGTTCTCCAAAAGAGGGCGAAAAATTTTTTGCATTGCTCAGAATTGAATCTGTCAACTTTGATGAACCGCGTATTGCCCAGACACGCGTTCCGTTTGAAAACCTTACGCCGCTTTATCCTAATGAAAAATTAAAGCTGGAAACTGTTTCTACAGAGGTTTCTACACGTATCGTAGATTTGTTTGCCCCGATTGGAAAAGGTCAGCGACTTTTGATTGTAGCACCTCCAAAGGCCGGTAAAACAATTTTAATGCAAAAAATTGCAAATGCCATAACTGCAAACAATCCTGAAGTCTATCTGATAGTTCTTTTGATTGATGAACGCCCGGAAGAAGTTACAGAAATGGAACGTGCTATTCAAGGTGAAGTCATTTCTTCAACTTTTGATGAGCAGGCAACACGTCATGTTCAAGTTGCAGAAATGGTTTTGGAAAAAGCAAAACGCCTTGTTGAACACAAAAGAGATGTTGTCATTCTGCTTGACTCAATTACGCGTCTTGCACGTGCGTATAACCAGACAGTCCAGACTTCCGGCAAAGTTCTGTCAGGTGGTGTTGATTCTAATGCACTTTTCAAACCTAAACGCTTTTTTGGCGCAGCACGTAATGTAGAAGAGGGTGGAAGCTTGACTATTATTTCGACTGCACTTATTGAAACCGGTTCGAGAATGGACGAGGTTATTTTTGAAGAGTTCAAGGGAACTGGTAACAGCGAAATCGATCTTGACAGAAGGCTTGCTGAACGAAGGCTTTTCCCTGCAATTAATATTAAAAAATCAGGTACACGTAAAGAAGAACTCTTACTTTCTGAAAGCGAACTTCAAAAAATGTGGGTTTTAAGAAAAGTTCTTAATCCTATGGAAGATGTTGAAATTACAGAGCTAATTCTTGACAGAATGAAAAAATCAAAAACAAATGAAGCTTTCCTTGCAAGCATGAATGCAGGAACGGCTGGTATTGATTGATTAACGTTTCCGAATTGATTTTTATTGCTATTGATAAATATATGAATTTATTTTATAATATTTAAAATATTTCTTGTGGTATTAACTTGATTTCTAACGGTGACGAAATGACAGCGGTGCGTTTTTGTTGCACGAACTGGAGGTGACCGGGTTTTCTTTAATATCGGGCAAGAAAACAGGAGTTACAAATGAAAAAGGATATTCATCCGGAGTACACACTTACAAAAATTACTTGCGTATGTGGCAATGTAATTGAAACACGTTCAACTGTAAAGAATATGAACGTTGAAATTTGTTCTGCATGTCACCCATTCTATACTGGTAAGCAGAAACTTGTTGATACTGCAGGACGTATCGATCGCTTTAACAAACGTTACGGTATTAAAGCAGATAAACAATAATTTTTGTTATATCAAAAAAGCGCGGTTTTCTTTTTTTTTGAAAGCCGCGCTTTTTTTTTGATTCTTGATTTTTATATTTTTTTGATTTTGTTAATAGCGATATTTTATTCCTGCACTGACATTGGCAAGTTCTTCGGGTTTTTGTACGTTCAGCATTCCTTCAAGCGAAAGTTCCAGCGCACTTATTGGTTCCCATACGACAGAAATTCCTGCAAAATGTGAATTTCCGTCAATTTTTTTATTTGTTTCATCAATTGAACAGAAAATATATGTTCCTGCAATCGAAACAGTTTCTGTTATTTGGTATGATATGAAACCGAAAATACCGAGTTTTTCTTCAAATGGAGTCCAGAGGCTTTCTGCCCGTAACTGAAGCTGATGATTCTGAACATCTGTCTGTATGTAAAATACTTTTGAAAGTGCAAGCGAACATTCAAAGCTTTCTTTTGCAAAACCATCATCTTTTTTTAATACGGTGCTGACATTTACATTGTAGTCAAGCCATAAATTTCCATCTAGTGAAACATAAAATCTTTGGGCAGCAAGATTTCCGTCTGCAAGATAACCTGCTTCAATGTTTTCAAGCATTACAAGTTCCGGGTTGAACTGTGCACGGCCGCCAAAACGTCCGTAATTATACAATGCTGCATTTTCTATTGGAGGCAGTGCGATAGCCTCGATTTGAATTCCTTTTACTAAAGGAACTGTAAGTGCAAAAATCCAGTCAGTTGCAGTGCGGAAATCAGACAGAGTTGAAGAAGAAAAATTAAGCGATGTTGCAGCAGAAACTGAAGCTGTGCCTGTCAAATTTAACGGATTGCTTCCAAATATCAAGTCGCCTGCATTATAAAAAAGTCCGTATCCCCATGATAAAGGCATTTTTCCTGCAGCAATGCGAATGTCGCCTCCAGGAAGTCCGAATGGCAGACGGAATTTCATATATGCTTTGTGAAGTGAAAAGGCTATATGTGCTGTTGCAGGAATCGTGGAATTGTCTATAGGATTTATCATTTCAGGAACGGAAGTAACGTCTGCACGTCCTTCTATATATGCTTTTACGGCAGAAGAAAAAGCTGCGTCAAGTTTTATTTTTGCTTGTGCATTTGAATACCATAAATCTTCGTTTTTGAGCAAAGGGGAGTCAAGATGAAGATATCCTGAATTAACTGAAATTTCTGCACCGGGTTTTACATCGGCAAAAATATTGCCTGCAGTAAAAACTGCATATGCAACTGCAGCCAGCAAAACAGAAATTTTTTTTACACTTTTTTTTACCATGCAAGTTCGTCCTTTGAAAAAAGCTTGTCAGAAAGCGGTATGTCAAATTCTATAAAAGTAATGTTCATTTCTGTAACGCTTGATTTTTTTAAAAGATTCACCATTCTTCCTTTTGTTCCTATATAATATTTGCCAAATTTTTTAAATTCTGTCATTATGCTTTCGCTCAATGCCTTGCCGCTTGCAGAATACATTATTTCTTTTCTGCCGACAAACATAGAACAGTCAATCCATAATTCCTGTTTTTGATACAGCTGTTTTTTTGTTTTTGCTGTAAGCATAAGGTGATAACATTCAAAACCGTCGATTTTTTCTGTTCCTAAAATTTCTCCTGTGTAATTTTCAAGAGTGCTGTCGTTACCTGTTAAATCTTCATAACTGAAATCAGACCCCATTATGCTGTCTTTAAGTGCGCTTCCTTGAAGTCTTATGAGTTCTTCTGCATCGGGATAGTAAAGGTATACGGAATTTTCAAGGCGAAGGATTTTCTGTCCTGCATCAGGACCGTCTGCAACAATTATGAGCGTGTTACTGTTTTTTTGCTGGTATGATTCAAAAGTCGTTTTTGTCGTTCCAAACTTGTCAGTTACAGAAAGTTCAGCTTTCATTCTGCAGGTTTTAAAATTGTCGTTTGCATCATATTTTGCCATAATCTGTTCGACAGAAAGGGCGTCTGCAAAACTTCCTGATAAAGCTATAATTGCAGTTATCATAAAAATACATAATTTTTTCATAATTTATTCCTCCATATTTTTCTGATAAAATTTAATTTGATAAAACCGCTGTCAGTTTTCTGACCTGAGTGCTTCTGCAGGCTGAACGTTCAATGCCATTCTTGCAGGTATTATACACGCAATGACTGCTGTTAAAAATCCAGTCAGTGCAAACTCAACGTAACGGCAAAAATCAAGATTCGGATACAGAATCATTTTTATGTTGAAGCCTTCGTAAGTGTTGAAGGCAGAAAACTGTGCAAGGTTGATTCCAGTTTTATTAGTAATATTTATAATAATTCCTGCCGTAACAGAACCGAGAACTGCAGCAATTGCCGATGTTATGATTGTTTCAAGCAGAAATAAAAATACGATTGTATGTCCGCCCATTCCGAGCGATAAAAGCGAACCTATTTCCTGCTTGCGTTCCATAACGCTGAGCATTGACGAATTGAAAATTACGATTGCAGACAGAATAAAGAAAATCAAGGCAAAGACAAAATAAATCTGGTCTGTAAACTCAAGAAGCTGCAAAAAAGAATTTCCTTCGGGCCAGGGTGTAATTTCGAGGGAAGAAAACTCTTCCTGTTCTTTGAGAAATGATGCAAGTTTTTTTGTTTTTTCAACGTCCTGCCAGTCTTCTGTAAAAACAAGGATTTCAGTAGCGTTGCCGTTCATTCTTAAAAGCGACGAAGCCTGAAGAAAATCCATAAAAATAAAGTTTCCTGCATAATCGCCGTCAGAAAGATGAACAACTGCCTGAACTGTAAGGGTACAGCCGTTCGTTCCGTTTCTGGCAGTCTGTGTCATAATAGTAAATTTATCACCGGCTTTAAGGCTGAACGTATCTGCAAAATGATTTGTAACGGCACAGAGTCTGCCTGATTTTTTACCAGAAGAAGAAAGTTCTTTTAAAGGTTCTATGTCACCGCTTAAAATCTGCATGTCTTTGTCTTTAAAGTAATTGCTGTGTGCAAAGTCAATTCCAAGAAGGCTTGAAGTTTTTGTATCTCCTTCCTGATAGACAGCCGCTCCCGTAACGATTTTAGGTTCTGCCCTTATTATGCCAGGCATTGATTCAAGTTTTTCAATTAATTGAACTGTATTCGGAACATACTGGCTCAAAGGATTGATACGTTCATTTTTTGTGTAGAGCGGATTTCGTATGCGGACGACGCCCATTTTGTTATGCACGATGTTGTATTTCATATCGTCCATAGAACCGTATTCTGTTGCCATATACAGCGTGACAAAAAGCGTAACAAGAAAAAGTGCACCGCCTGTCAAAATAGAACGCCTTTTGTTGCGTCGTATATTCTTCCATGCCATTGTAAAAAGAAGGCTTATGTTTCCAGATTTCATAATTTTTCCTTTTGATTTTTCATCAGTTTTTTCTGAAGATGTCTGCAACTTCATTCTTTAAAATTGAATTTGTGGGAATAAATGCTGCAATTCCTGCAACTATAAGCGCACCAAGCGTTACACGGATAAAACCAGGAATATCCCAACCACTTTTTATAAGTCCTGAAATTCTATACCCCATGCTTACGTTTGAAAGAGTAGAAGTAAAGTCTATTCCTTTTGTTGAAAGCGGAATATTTAAAAGGCACGCTGCAGTACATCCAATGACACAGCCTGCAATTCCTATTGATACACCTTCCCACATAAAAAGCCGTTTTATATAGAAAGAACTGTACCCCATAGCTTTTAACATTCCGATTTCGTTCCGGCGTTCCATAACACTCATAAGCATTGTATTACTTATTCCTACTGCAGCAATTATAAACATAAATGCCATAATGATATTGCAGTATAACGAATACATATCATCGACAGAAAGAACGTCTGCTTGTATTTCGCGCCAGCTTTTGAGTTCAAGTGAATTATTTAAAATGTCAGTTTTTTTTATTTCAGAAGAAAATCTTTTAAAATTCCTGTCGGCAAGTCCTGCACCGCCAAGTCCTATGTCTATTGCAGTAACGGCTTTTTCCATTGAAAGCATTTCGTCAATGTAATCGATGTCCATAAAAATATACGAAGAATTTATTTCTGCATCAGGGCAGTGAATGATACCTACAATGGGAACGTCTATTGTCTGCGAAAAACCGCCCCTTCCTTTACACTGAACTGTAATGAACCAGCCCGGCTGTGCGTTCATGTCATCTGCCATCCAGCTTCCGACAACAGCACCGGTGCAGGCGCTTCCGTCTTCTTCTTTTTTAAGCCATGAACCTGATTCAATGCTTTTGTGAAGCGAAAAAACGTCTTTTGATTTTTCAACTTCTACTGCGCTTAAAATTCCTGTCATGCTGCCTGATGTTTCAAAATAATCTTCATTAAAATAGATTTCACATTCAGTTTGAATTTCTTTTGTGTAAGGAATTTTTTTTGACTCAAGATATGAAGTAGCTTTTGAAGCATCCTTTTCTTCGATAAGATATTCCATCGGAAGTTTTTTAATTTCTTCAAAATAACCTTCTGCAAAAATTTTTGCTCCCGGAGTTTCATATTCAAGAATATTTATTTCGCTTTCATTTGAAAGGCCGAAAATAAGCGCATTGAACAGAACTGTAAAAAGAACGCCGAATGCGATTGCGCTTGCAGTAACTAAAGTCCTTTTTTTATAACGGAAAATATTTTTCCATGCCATTTTTAAAATCATACTGTTCTCCGGTTTTACTGATTGTCCAGCATTCCATCTTTCAGGCGAATTATGCGGCGGACATTCTGCATTACAAGCTGGTCGTGAGTAGAAAAAATGCAGGTTATGCTGTGCTTTTCGTTCAGTTCTTTCATCAGTTCAATAATCATTGCGCTGTTTTTTGAGTCAAGGTTTGCAGTAGGTTCGTCTGCAAGAATGACGGCAGGTTCTTTTACAAGTGCGCGTGCTATTGAAATTCTCTGCTGCTGGCCGCCGCTTAATTGAGAGGGAAGTCTGTCCTGCATACCGTTAAGTCCGACTTCATTTAAGATTGCCCAAGATTTCTCTTTTACTTCTTCTTTTGAAAAACTGTTTAAAAGTTGAAGTCCAAGTTCTACGTTTTCTTGAGCTGTCAGAACAGGAATTAAATTATAACTTTGAAAAATAAATCCGATTTTTTCGCGGCGGAGAAGCGTCTTCTGTTTTTTGTTCATTCCTGCAAGCCCGGTTCCGTCTACAAAAATGTCACCTGATGTAATTGAGTCAAGAGCACCGATTAAATTTAAAAGCGTAGTTTTTCCGCTTCCTGACGGTCCTGCGATTGCGGTAAATTCGCCTTTTTCAATTACTGCAGAAACTCCGTTGAGAGCATGGACTTTTGCAGTCGTGTCGTTTTCTGCTTTTGAAAATTTTTTTTTCTGCGTACCCATGGAATAGGTTTTGCAGACATTAAGGATTTTTACGATTTCATTCATAATCTCTCCTCTTAGAGTAAAGTATTAAAGTTTTTATAGTTTACAAAAAAACTTTAAGTTAGCCTAGTATAACTTTAAAAAATCTCTTTGTACAGTTGTATTTTATGATTTGCGGAAAGAAACATACTTGTAAATTTTCTGTGTAAATATTCTATTGATTAAAAATACATTTTTTTATAGAATTACATAGTTTGTTTTACGGATTGTTTTGTGATTATAATTTTTAACTCAAATTATGACCTGCAGATATTCCGCGTATACAGACAGTAAATTTTTATTGCGAGTTATTTTGTTAACCGCACAAGGAGTTTTATAATGGCACTTACAAAAGAACAGTCAGCTTCACTTGTCAGCAAATTTGGTGCAAATGAAAATGATACTGGAAACACAAAAGTTCAGGTTGCACTTCTTACTGCAAGAGTAGAACAGCTTACAGCTCATGTAAAGAATTTTCCTAAAGACAAGAGTGCAAAAAGAAGTCTTTTAAAAGTTATCGGACAGAGAAAAAAACTTTTGAAATATCTCCAGCGCACAAATCTTGAAACATACCGCGCACTTATTAAGGATTTAAATTTGCGCAAGTAGTAAAAAAAATGGACGGTTATTGTTAAAAAACTGCCGTCCTTTTTTTTTGAAGCCATAAAAATTCATTTGATTTTTATGATACAGGCACCGCCTTAAAAAACGGAAAAGAAGTTTAAAGAAGGAAGAAAGATGGTACAAAGAGTAACTTACAAAATCGGAGACGAAGAACTTATCCTTGAAACAGGAAAAATCGGTAAACAGGCAAACGGATGTGTTTACGCTCAGTATGCAGGAACTGCAATTATTGCAACAGTATGTGCTTCTCATAATGTTGTAGAAGGAATGGATTATGTTCCTGTTACAGTTGAATATAACGAGAAATTTTATGCCGCAGGAAAAATTCCTGGTGGATTTGTAAAAAGAGAAGGCCGCCCAAAAGATAAAGAAATTTTGGTAAGCCGCCTTATTGACCGCCCTATGCGTCCGCTTTTTGAAATGTCATTTGGACGCGAAATTCAGATTGTGCCTACTTGTGTTTCTACAGACGGCATTCATACTCCTGATATTCTTGCTGTAATTGCTTCAAGTGCAGCAGTTACAATTTCTGATATACCTTTCCATGGTCCTGTAGCTGCCTGCCGCGTAGCTTATATGAACGGAAAATACATTATAAATCCTACTTTTCAGGAAATTGAAAAGGCTGAACTTGAAATCGTCGTAGCAGGTACTGCCGAAGGATTTACAATGGTAGAAGGTGGCGCTCACGAAGCAACTGAAGAAATTATGCTTGGTGCTCTTGCAGAAGCACAGGGCTTTATTACTGCAATGTGTCATTTGCAGGAAGATTTGCAGAAACTTGCCGGAAAAGAAAAACTTCCGCTTGCACCTCTTAATGTTACATTGCAGAATGCAGAAGAAATTGAAGCTAAAGCAACTCCTCTTGTAAAAGAAGCTAATTTCCGTGACGGAAAACAGGCTCGCGGCGATGCTGTAAAAGCTGTAAAAGAGCAGATTGCTGCAGAATATGCACAACAGCTTGAAGATGAAACTCAGAAAAAACTTTTTGATGCTCTGTTTGACGACATTCAGTATAAACTTTTAAGAAAAGCAATTCTTGATGATGGTGTCAGAATTGACGGAAGAAAATGTGATGAAATTCGTCCTATAACTTGCGAAATCAATGTTCTTCCTCGTCCGCATGGAAGTGCGCTGTTTACCCGCGGTGAAACTCAGTCTTTGGCTGTATGTACACTCGGAACTACAATGGACGAACAGGTTTATGATGATATTGACGGAGACCGTTCAGAACATTTTATCCTTCACTATAACTTTCCACCGTATTCTGTCGGAGAAACAGGCAAGCTGACTACAGGTCGCCGAGAAATCGGTCATGGAAACCTTGCACGCCGTTCTCTTGCACCGATGGTTCCAAGTCGCGAAGAATTCCCTTATACAGTTCGTGTAGTTTCTGAAATTATGGAATCTAACGGTTCTTCATCTCAGGCTTCTACTTGCGGCGGATGTCTTTCAATGCTTGCAGCAGGTGTTCCTATGAAAAAGATGGTTGCAGGAATTGCAATGGGTCTTATTACAGAAGGTGAACATTACGAGCGCTATAAGATTTTGAGCGACATTCTTGGAGAAGAAGACCACCTTGGTGATATGGACTTTAAAGTTGCAGGAACTAAAGACGGTATTACAGGATTCCAGATGGATATAAAGATTCCTGGTGTTACAACAGAAATTATGAAAAATGCTCTGGAACAGGCTCGTGTCGGTCGTCTTCATATCCTTTCAATTATGGAAAAATGCATTGACAAACCTCAGCCAGTAAGTCAGTATGCACCGAAAATCCTTACGATGAAAATTCCTGTTGACAAAATCGGAGCTTTAATCGGTCCTGGCGGAAAGAATGTAAAAGCTCTTTGTTCTCAGTATAACGTTACTATTAATACTGATGATGATGGAACTGTTACGATTTACGGAAAAACTGGAACTAATGCCGAAGAAGCAAAGAAAGCCATTAAAGGAATTACAGAAGATCCTGAAGTTGGAACAATTTATAACGGAACTGTAAAAAGCATTAAAGACTTTGGTGCTTTCGTTGAAATTCTTCCGGGAAAAGAAGGTCTTTGTCATATTTCAAAACTTTCACGCGGTCGTGTAGAAAAAGTTACTGATGTCCTCAAAGAAGGTCAACAGATTCCTGTAAAACTGCTCGAAGTAGACCAGAGAGGTCGTCTGCAGTTGTCTTACATTGACGCTGTTGAACAGTTAGAAAAAAAATAAATTTTTTTAATATGATGCATTAAGAAAAAAGCCATAAGGAAAACAGAATTTAAAAATCTGCTGCCTTGTGGCTTTTTTGTCTGTAATACTGTTTGATTTTATGATACAATAAAAATATGAATATAGTTGATATAAAATGTGTTGCAAAAGACAATGCTGTTTTTCCGCAATATAAAACAAAAGGAAGTGCAGGGGCTGACATTTGCGCGTTCCTTGAAGAAAGCATTACTCTTAAACCAATGGAACGCGCTTTAATTCCTACAGGATTGTTTTTTGAAATACCGGAAGGTTTTGAAATTCAAGTAAGGGCACGAAGCGGTCTTGCCATAAAAAACGGAATTGCCTGTGTAAATTCTCCGGGAACTATAGACAGCGACTATCGTGGAGAAGTAAAAGTGATTCTCATAAATCTTGGTTCAGAAGATTTTGTAATAAATAACGGAGACAGAATTGCCCAACTTGTCGTAAGTCCTGTTACTATAGGAAATTTTGTAGAGGCAGATTTTCTTGAAGATTCTGAACGAGGCGATGGCGGATTTGGTTCAACAGGAAAGTAAAACATACAGCAGAATATATGCGATTTTTCTCGTTTTATTTGCAAGAATAAAAAAACTTGTAATTCACCTTAAATTTAAAAACAGGCAGCGCAAAACCTTTTTTTTGTGGCGTTATATTTATAAAGAACTGTTTTTATATTTTCTTGTAATGTTTGCTTTTTATTTTCTTGTTTTTTTCGTAAACCAGATTCTTGTAATGATGCTTAAACTTCTCGGAAAAAATCTTCCTGTATGGGACGTAATCCTTCTTATGTTCTATTCGATTCCGTCAATCATTTCACAGACAGCGCCTTTTGCAACTTTGACAGGTTTTTTGATGTGCCTTGGAAGAATGAACTCTGATAATGAAATTCTAATTCTCAGGGCATCAGGTCAAAATCCAAGACATATTATTTTAATTCCTGTTTTAGTTCTAGGGTTTGTAATTTCTGCAATGTCTTTTTTTGTAAATGACTATCTTCTTCCTGCAGGAATGATAAAATATAAAGAGCAGTATTTAATCAGCATTTCGCGCAATCCTTTTGTCGAAATTGAATCTGACAGTGTAAAGCATTTAAACGAAAATATAATCGTCTTTGGGCAGGTTTCAAAATCAGAAATTTCTGACATCGTGTTTTTTGACAAAGATGAAAACATGAACCAACGGATTATACTTGCAGGAAATTCAAAAGTCAATTCTGTTTCTAAAAATGGTGTAAGCATGAAACTTGACATGAATGATGCACTTGTAATTTCTCTTGATGAACAGAAAGAAAAAGATTTTGATGTCATAAAGGCAGAAAAACTGTCAATGAATATTTTTGAATCTGCTTTTATTGATACAACAACAGGAGTTGAACCGAACGAAATGACGACTTATGATATCCATCAGGAAATAAAAAAATTAAAAAAAGACAGCTCGTCTTCAAAGGAAATATTGAACAGATATATAATTGAATACAACAAAAAATTTGCGCTGTCGTTTGGTGCGTTGTTTTTTGCTTTCCTTGCGCTGCCGCTTGCATTGCTTTTTGGAAAGCAGAATGGTGTTTTTGTCGGACTTGTAATAGGCGTGTTGATTTCTGTTCTTTATTGGTCGCTAATCTGGATTTTTATGCTCTTCGGTTATAGAAACGGATTGAACGGTTTTATTGCCATGTGGATTCCGAATATTGTAATCGGAACTGCCGGTTTTATTTTTTATTATGCAATGATAAAAAAATAGATATTATGAAATTTGCAAAATATATTTTCAGAATGTACATACCTTTTTTACTCGGAACTTTAAGCCTTTTTGTGCTTGGTTTTGAAATTGTCGATTTGTTTATGAATATCTGGAAATATCTTTTTAACAATGTTCCTGTAAAAATTGTATTGAATATTTTACTTTTGTATCTTCCCAAAACGATTACTTTTGCACTTCCTCTGTCAATGCTTTTTTCTACATGCTACATGCTTTGTATTCTTGCTTCTCAAAATGAACTTACAGCACTGTTTGCTTCAGGCATTTCATATATAAAGGCAATGATGCCATTGATTATTTTTGCACTGCTTATGTCGCAAGCTTATTTTATTTTTGAAGACAAAGTTGTCGTGCCGTGTTACAGACAGTATCAGGATTTAAAAAATCTTGCACTTCATATAGAAAAAAACGAAAATAACACAAACATCGTAATCAGAAGCGAAAACGGAAAGCTTGTTTATAAGGCAAATTTATACGAAGATGCAGTCAAAAAACTATATGGTCTTTTAGTTATAATCAGAAACGAAGACAATACTCTTAACTCAATCGTAAAGGCAAAATCTGCAATTTGGAATGACAAGATGAACTGTTGGATGCTGACTTCTCCGATTATTTACAGAATGAACAGTTCAAACGAACTTGAGTATTCATTTATAACAGAAAAAATAGAACGGCTTCTAACTGAAAAACCAGACACTTTTAAAAATAACAAAGTTGATGTTGAAACAGTTTCAATAAAGGAAGCCCGCGAATACATACAGTACCTGCAGAGAACAGGATTACCATCTGGAGAAGCGCTTTCTGTTTATTATAAAAAGTTTTCTTTTTCGTATGTAATTCTTATCGTAACTTTTTTGGCAATTGGACTTTCAGGAAGATCCCGCAAAAATGTCATTATAGTAAGTATGATGCTGTCTCTTGCAGCTGCTGTATTGTTTTATGTCCTGCAGATGATTACAATGCTTCTTGCAAAATTCGGTATTGTAACTCCTTTAATGGGAGCGTGGTTTCCTGTTATAGTGTTTATGATAATCAGTTTTGTACTGTTAAAATATTCAAAAACATAAAAAAAATCAGGACGGAAATATGAGTGAAATTTTTGATATAATTCATAAAGATACAAGCTCAAAAGCAAGAACAGGAATCTGCCGTTTGCCGCATGGAGATGTCAGGACACCTGTTTTTATGCCTGTCGGAACGAATGCGACTGTAAAGGCAATTACAAAAGATGACCTTGAAGAAATCGGTTTTGAGATAATTCTTGCAAATACTTATCATCTCTATTTAAGACCCGGTGCAGACTTAATTATGGAAGCTGGCGGTTTGCATGGTTTTTCTAAATGGAATAAAAATTTTTTAACTGATTCTGGCGGTTTTCAGGTTTTTTCACTTTCAAAACTCCGAAAAATCACTGCTGAAGGTGCGCGTTTTCAGAGTAATATTGACGGAAGTTATCATCTGTTTACTCCAGAAAACGTCGTTGATACTCAAGTAAAATTTAATTCAGACATTCAGATGCAGCTTGATGTATGTTCTGGATGGGGTGTTACAAAAAAAGAGGCAATCGATTCTTTGAAAGTAACTTCTAACTGGCTTTTACGTGCAAAAAAACGTTGGGAAGAAAAACAGAATGACGGCTACAAAGGAATGCTGTTTCCGATTGTGCAGGGAAATTTTTTTGAAGATTTAAGAAAACAGAGCGCAGAATTTGTGTCTTCTCTTGATATGCCGGGAATTGCAATAGGCGGACTTTCTGTCGGAGAACCCCAGGAGGAGTTTTTAAAGTTTTTAAGTTATACTGCCGGATGTCTTCCTGAAAACAAAATAAAGTATGTTATGGGTATCGGCACACCTGATTACATTCTTGAAGCAATTTCAAACGGAATTGATATGTTTGACTGCGTTCTTCCTACGCGCAATGCAAGAAACGGTTCATATTTTACTCATGACGGAATGCTGTCAATAAAGCAGGAACGCTTTGCTCATGATTTTTCGCCTGTTGACAAAGAATGTAATTGTAAAGTATGCAGAAATTATTCAAGGTCATACTTAAGACATCTTTTTAAATCTCAGGAGATTTTAAGCAGCATGCTGGCATCTTACCATAATCTTTATTTTTTAAATAACCTTGTAAAAGAAGCCAGAGATGCGATAAATAACGACAGGTTTGAAGAATATAAAAAATTCTTTTTAACAAGATTCAAAGCAGGAGAAATAAAATGAAAGCAAAAAGACTTTTTTTCTTTTTATTGACAATAAATTTTTCTTTAATGTTTTTACATTCACAGGAAAGTTCTGAGGCTAAAGATGAAAAAACAAAAACAGAACGCATCATAACGATTCCTGCAAAAAAAAGTCCAAAACCGGCAGACAAAGAAAAAGCGCAGAAAGCTGCATTAAAAGATGAAGGTAAAAATTCTTTTGAAAATAAAATCGAAACTATAAAATACGGAATCGAATCAGAAATTTTAAATCTTATAAAAGACTTGATTTTAAACGATGATCCGCGCTTTTCAAATGAACTTTATGATTTGTTTTATTCAACTAAAAGCGTTGCAGTAAGGGAAAAACTTTTTGAGTATTTTACAAAATTCAGCGACCCGTGTATTGAAAATTATGCAGTAGAAGTTCTGCAGGATCCGTATGACACAAAGAATTCTACAGTCGAAATGATTTTCAGGTATGTTTCGGAAGTAAAGACAAAAGAGGCAATTCCGTGTGTTTTAAATCTTCTTGAAACTGAAGACGAAACTTATTTTTCAGGAGCTCTTACGACTATCGGTGAAATCGGCGGTGAAAGCGAAGCTGATATTCTTGTCGGATTTCTTGACCGAGATGATTTGACTTTGAGCCAGAGACAAAACCTTATGAAAGTGCTCGGAAGGCTTAACGCTTCAAGTACCTGGGACAAGCTTTCAGAAATCTGTCAGGACGAAGAAGAAAACTCGTTTGTCAGAATGTACGCAGCCGAAGCAATCGGACAGATGAAAAATCCTGACTCAATTCCGATTCTTGTAAAACTTTTTGAAAATCCTGACCCCAACTTTAGAATGTATGTAGTAAAGGGACTTTCAAATTACGACACAAAAGAGGCAAAGAACGTAATCATTCAGGGAATAAAAGACGGTCACTGGAAAGTCCGTCAGGAGTCAATAATCGCCGCAGAAAAAATGAATATTACAGAAGCAGTTCCTTACATAATTTATCGTGCAAAAAATGACCCGGAAAATGTGATAAAAGACAAATCGTACGAAATTCTTTCTAAATTGAATAATTCAGAAGCAAGGAATTTTTTGATTTCGCAGATTACAGATGATAAATCAACTGATGCTGCAAAATCAAAAGCATGTGAAGCACTTTTAAAAAATGCAAATGCAGGACAGTCAGAAATTCGCACACTTGCAGTTAAAATTGCAGTGGATGACAAACGAAAACCTTTGCGCTATTCAATCGGAAAATTGATTGCAAAATATCCGTCAAATCAGTTTGATGATGTATGTCTTGCTTATCTTAATTCACTGGATGCTCAGACTTGCGCACTTGGTCTTGATATGTTTGCAAGCGGACGATATTCAAAAGCAGAGACTAAAGTTTCTGAAATTGCAGAAAACAAAAAAGCCGGTGCAAATAATAAAAAAGCACGCAAGATTTTAAAACTTGATGACTAAGAAAGTACTGCTTAACACTTGAAGCGATTACTAACAAACAGGAAGAACAAAATGACAGTTGATGAATTCTGGCAGAAATTTTTAAAAGACTCAAATAAAAGACATGATTTAAAATACAACGGCGAATTTCAGTTTGGAGAAGAAACAGAAACGATTTGTGAACTTACGGCACTTGTCCTTGCAGGAAAAAAAACAGCAGTTTGTTCTTCGTTGTATTCATTTGGCATTGACATGATGAGGCGCCCTGAAAAAAATGATTATTATGTAATTACAGATTCAGGCGATAATCCTGTCTGCGTAATACGTAATACAAACGTTACTGTTTTGTCTTTCAACAATGTAACGTGGGATATGGCAGTAAAAGAAGGAGACTGCAATTCTATTGAAGAATGGCGTGAAAATCACATTGAGGCTTTTAAGGATGAAGCAGACATTATGGGATACGATTTTTCAGAAGATATGCCCATAGTTTTTGAGGAGTTTGAAGTTATATACAAAGGCTGAACAAATTAAAAACGCTATTCGTACAGATTATTTAAATTTCTGTAGATTGCGTTTATTTTTTCTTTTTCTTCAGCAGTAAATACAGATTCTGCCTGATCAATTAAAGTTTCGATTGTAGAAAGACTTTCTGACAATGCAGTAGAAAAGCCTCTTGAAACTTTAAACCAGTAGTTTCCGTTGTTATCTGTGAATGCGCATATAAAACCCATTTCCTTGCTTTTTGATTTTGCAACGGCAACATTCAAAAGCATTTGCATTGCATAACAGAGTTTTTTTATTCCGCCTTCTTCTGAAATATTAATATTCAATTTTCTGTTGAATTTCTTTTCATCGACAGGTATCAAATTCAGGACAGATGCTATTTTAAAAATGAGTTCAAGTTTTTCGCCAGAAAGAAGTTCAAAACCGTTTTTTAAAACTACTTTTCCTTTTAGCGAAGTCATTTTTAAACGAAGTTCAGAATCTTTTAAAACGTCATTTTCTTTTACGCAGACTAAAAGCTCACTCAACGGAAGGATTACAATTTGTTTTCCTTTAACTTTTTTAATATCAAAATTAAAATTGCCGATATTGAAAACTGTCCTAATAAATTCTTTTTTAATGCCTTTTTCATTTTTCTTTTTATATGTATCTTGAAAAGTATCTTTTGAATCGTATTCAAATCCTGAAATGACAGATTTCTGTTTTCCTTTCTTTTTTAACTGGCTTAGTTCGCGTTCAAGATTTTCATCTATTTTTGCAAGCTGCGATTTTGTAAGAGGAGAAACGCTCATTGCAAACATTCTGCTTGTCCTTACGATTTCGCCTGCAACTATGTACATAGGGTCAGTCCTGAACATATTTGAACCCGGATGAATTGAAATATGGTCAGCCGTAAGACTTCTGAAATTTTCGCGGCCTTCGCGTACGCATACAAACTGAATCATTCCGCATGCAATACAGCAAAGATAATTGTCCATCGAGCCTTTGCCTGCAGTCGAAATCGGAATCTGCTGTTCACTTATAATGTCAGAAAGCTGGAGGACTATGTTTTCAATTTCTGCCATGACTTTTTCATCAAGATAATTTTTCTTGCAGAACTGCTCTTTATTTTTCTGAGACTGATATGTTTTAAAAAGCTTTACGTAAGAAACAAAATCGCCCTGAATATCTCTGAAAGAGTGATGGGCTTTTCTTGCATCAACTTCTTCGCCTTGAGGAAGTACAAAAGGAGAGTGTGTGCTTAAAAAAGCTGCTGCAATAAGAACTTCATGCAGGACATCAGGATATTTTAAAATTGATTCTACGATAATTCTTGATACTCTCGGAGGAAGCGGAAATAAAACCATAAGTTTTCCGATACTTGAAAGCGTATTGTCATTGTTAAGAGCTTTGAGCATTTTTAATGTTTCGACAGCGCCCCTTATTCCGTCTTTTTGCGGCTGTGAAATAAAATCGAATGTTTCAAAATCAGTAATACCGAGTTCTGCCATACGCAGTACTACTTCGCTCAAATCTGTCCTAAAAATTTCTTCTGTCGTGTAACTTTCTCTCGTGTCATAATCTTTTCGCGGATAAAGCCTGTAGCACGTTCCGCTTTGAGTACGACCGGCCCTTCCTCGGCGCTGGTTGCATGATGCTTTTGAAACAGGAGTTTCAATCAAGCTTGAAGTGAATGTGTGCGGATTGTAGAAATTTAGTTTTGCAAGTCCTGAATCAATTACAGATGTTATTCCGTCTATGGTAACTGATGTTTCTGCAATGTTCGTAGAAATTATGACTTTTTTTCTTCCGAATGGGGCAGGATCAAAGACTTTTTCCTGTTCTTCTTTTGGAAGCCTGCCGTAAAGTGGTATTATCTGGATTTTTCTCGCAAAAGATGAACTGTACAGTCTGCTTATACAGTCTTTTATGGCTTTTTCGCCCGGTAAAAATACAAGAATGTCGCCGTCAGTTTTGTTGTAAAGTATTCTGTCGATAGTATTTGTAATTTTTGAAAGCAGTGCTTCCTGTGCTGTCAGAGTCTGCGTACTTGCAGGAATCGTTGGCGGATCATAGATTACAGTTACAGGGTAAGTGATGGTGTCAATTGTTACGATAGGGCTTCCGTCAAAGTAAGTTGAAAATTTTTCTGCATTCATCGTTGCACTTGAAACTATAATCTTTAAGTCATGTCTTACTTTTAAAACCCTCTTTAAAAGTCCGAGTACAAAATCGATGTTAAGGCTTCTCTCGTGCGCTTCGTCTACCATTATGACAGAGTATTTATTAAGCATAGGGTCAAGTTTCATTTCTTGAAGCAAAATGCCGTCTGTCATTATTTTTATTTTTGTCGTTAAATCAGTTTTATCTTCAAAGCGCATTTTATAACCGACAAGTCCTGGATAAGAAGTTCCAAGCTGCTTTGAGATGAACTCACTGACAGAGAGCGCTGCAATTCTTCTTGGCTGAGTTACTGCAATAATTCCGTTGTCTGAGTAACCAGCTTCGTGCAGTATTACTGGAATTTGAGTTGTTTTTCCTGAACCTGTCGGACTTTTGACGATGATTACTTGATGTTTTGCAAGTGAATCTAAAATTCTTTGCTTTTGTTCGTAAACCGGGAGCGATTTATAATCTATTGCCATGTTATGATTTCCTTTTGCTGTTTAAGTAATTTTTTTCGTTCAATTAAATACTCTTTCCATTGGATTAATCCCTGTTCGTTAAGGGAATAAAAAAAATCATCGTTCATCAATTTTATTAAATAATTGTTTGAACTGTCGATAAAAGTCGTAATATAATCAATTTTTGAATTTTTTATAAAAACCTTGCCATTTTCTTTTTTTAAATTAAGCGATACTAAAATTCCGTCACCTGTATATTCCCTCATTGCTTCGGGATTTTTAAAATTAGGTTTTCGTCTTTGACCAGAAATTGTATTTCCTGTAGCGTACAAAATTGCTTTTTTGATTCTTCCTGATTCACTGTCTGCAATATATTCAACAGGCTTTACGACATGCGGATGATTTGCCCAAAGGATGTCAACACCAGAGTCAAGTAGTTCCAGATAAAAATCACGGCGTTTTTGGGTAACATCAAGAATGTACTCTGTTTCGTCTGTATGCATCGCAAGGATAAAAACATCGCATGGATTATTTTCCCTGATAAGTCTGATTGTTTTAAGTAATTTTTTATTTTGTTCTATTGTATTCGGAAAATAATTGATTAAGGCTTTATAGTCCTGTGTATTTAGAAGTTGTGTAATTCCAAGAAAAAGAATTTTAAAATTTCCTTTTGAAAAAGTGCAGTACGAAACTTCACTTTTAAGCGCGTTTTCGATTGTAGAAATGTCTTTTTTTAATCCTGAAACATAAACAGGTCTTGATGTATCTTTATATTTTTGCGTGATGTAAAGTTCCCATTTTCTTGTTGCATTTATGCCTGTTTCAAGATGATCATTTGTATGATTATTTGCAACTGTAATTACGTTAATTCCTGCATCGACTGCTGCCTGCGGATAAGAATACTGCATGTTAAAAGTAGGGTAGTTCTCAAACGGTGCTTCGTCGTTTATGGGAGATTCGATATTTGCAAAGGTGAAGTCTGAGTTCTGCGTAATTTCCTTTATTCCTTCCCAAATTAAACTATAGTCTTTCATTCTGAAATTCTGCGTATGAGCCATGACATCTCCGCAGAAAACGAGGGAGAGTGTTTCGTCTTCTGGTGGTGCGTTAATTTCGGCATGTTCCTGTCTCGTTGAATTGCACGAAAACAGAATTACAGACACAAAAAAAAGAAATGTTATTTTAAATACTTTCATCATTTTTAATTATAACGCAAAACTACAGAATTTACTAGAATTTATGCAATTTAATAAAATTTATTTTAAAATGAATATTTTTAACAATGAATAGCAAAAATTTTTCTTTTCATTTTGCACATATTAAGATATAATTACCATTACGCACAATAAAAAATTTGCGAGGTTTTTATGATTAATACAAAACAAGAAATTAAAAATACTTTAAGTGAATTAAAAAGAGAAAAAAGCCTTTACAAGAGAATCATTCTTGATACAATCCTTGTTTCTGCTTTTGGTGCAATCGTAGTCATTTTTATTTTAAACTTTATTTCAGGTAACGCATTAAAATCCGTAAACAGTGAAGATCTCAATGAATCAATCCCTGCAGTTCTTGACACAATCGAAGATGAAAAAAAGCAGCTTCAGAGCATAATTCTTTCTGCTCGCAAAAACTTTATTCTTTTGAATGATTCTGGTGTAGTTTCTGTTGATGAACTCAATAATTTTGTAAATGAATTTGGACTTTACGGTGCTATTTACAGTGATACATTCGGGAACGTACAGATTCTTTCGGGAAGAAGTTCCGCTGATTTGACATCTGCAGAACTTGATTCAATTAAGAATGTTTCTGGAGGAATACCGCAAGTTTATACAGCAGTAAAAGACAAGGAAGTGCTTTTTGTATGTTCCGTAAGCCTGTTTGGAAATGTTCTGACTTTTGAAAAAGATTTCAGTAATCTGTCGACTCTCGAAAAATATGCGACTCTTATGAAATGTGTTCTTACTGTTTTTATAGATGATGAACGAATCGAAACGACAATCAAGGATGCAAACGGAAAATATCTTACAGGAACAAAACTTAATAACGATGAAATTTATAATGAACTTTACGTAAATAAAAATATCTATCATGGTGATAACATCATTAACGGAATTGACTTTTTGTCTGTATACATTCCTGTGAGCAATGAAGATAATCAGAATGTTGCATTGTTTATGGGAATATCTGTTAACCATGTAAAGCACGTAAAGCAGAAAATCGTAATTGCTCTTGTTCCTGCAGTAGTTTTCATTATTGCAGAAATAATAGTGATAATAATGATTCTGCTTGCACGACTTGTAATGAAACCGTTAAAGTCAACAGGAAAAGCTTTTGAAATTCTTAACGGTCATTCTGGAGTTGCAGACTTGACAATTCAGATTGATACTAAAAATCTTGATGAAATCGGTAAAATTATAGTTGAAATCAACAAATTCATATCATCGCAGAAAGACCTTTTGATGGAAGTAAAAGGTTCAAGTGATTCGCTTTCGCAGATAGGAGAAAGCCTTGCTTCAAGTTCACAGCAGTCTGCAAGTGCAATTTCTCAGATTATGGCAAATATTGAAAGCGTAAATAAATCTGTAGAAAAACAGAATCTTGCCCTGCAGGAAGTTCAAGAGTGTCTTGATAAAAACAGGGAAAATGCCTCAGGTCTTGAATCTCTTATTAACCAGCAGTCAGCAGGAATATCTGAGTCTTCTGCCGAAATCGAAGAAATGATTGGAAACATTAACTCCGTAACTCAATCTATTTCAAAAATGTCACAGGAATATCAGGAACTGATGACAATCACTGAAAACGAAAAACAGCGGCAGAACAGTGTTGCAGCTCAGATTGCAGATATGGCGCAACAGTCCCAGCATCTTGCAGATGCAAACAACGTTATTTCCCAGATTTCTTCTCAGACAAACCTTCTTGCAATGAATGCTGCAATTGAAGCAGCTCATGCAGGTGATGCAGGAAAAGGCTTTGCAGTTGTTGCAGATGAAATCAGAAAACTTGCAGAAAATTCAGGCAAACAGTCTAAGGCAATCAAGCAGGAATTGACACAAATTACTAAAGTAATCGGTGATGTAGTAAACAATTCTGCGCTGCAGGTTCATGGTTTTGAAAACATTATGCAGAAAGTAAGTTCTACAGATGTTCTTGTAGACCAGATTAATATGGCAATGAAAGAGCAGCATACAGCTTCTGAACAGGTTTTGATTTCTTTGCGTAATATAAAAGATTCTTCCCTTAAAGTTCAGGAAACTTCAAAACAGATGGCACAAGGTGTTGAAGCTGTTGGAAGTGCAACTCAAAACCTTTCGCATATTGCAGATACTGTATCAGGCAGTATGGAAGAAATGCAGTCAGGAGCAAAAGAAATTAACTCTTCTGCACAGGATGTTTCAAATATGGCAAATACGACAAGAGAAAGCATTTCTACAATGTCAGAAATTATATCAAAATTTAAACTGGAATAGAAAAAAATGACCGAAGTAAAAAAATCAATTCTCTCAGGGATTTTAATTTCAATTGGAGGATGTGTATATCTTTCAAGCATTGCTCTGGGATATTCATGGTTTGGTGCGCTTTTATTTTCGGGTGGGCTTTATGCAATCTGTGTTTATGGTTTTAATCTTTACACAGGAAAAGTAGGGTATATTGCTTACAATTTTAAAGATGTAAAATACATCATCTTTGTCATTCAGATTTGCATTGTAAATATTCTTACGACTTTTTTACTCGGACTTTTGATTGGAAGTTGTTTTCCGTCAATTCACGAAGCTGCTGTAAAATCGTATACAGCAAAACTTGCAAGTCCGTATTTAAAGGATTTTGTTTCTGCTGTTTTTTGCGGAATGCTGATGTTCCTTGCAGTTGACACATGGAAAAAAGGCAATAAAATCGGGCTTTTTATTTATGTTCCTGTTTTTATAATTTGTGGCTTTGACCACTCAATTGCAAATTCTTTTTATAACGGTGCAAGCTTTGGCGATTATACGTTTACGCTTGAAAATCTTTTGTTTGTACTGATTGTTATTTTAGGAAATGGTCTTGGAGGAATGGTTTTTCCTCTTTTGACACGTGAATGGAAATCAAAGTAAAATAACAATCTTATGACAAAAAAAAGCCCTTCCAATTACGGAAGAGCTTTTTTTATCTGAAAAAAATCAGAATTAGAATGAACCTGCAACAGCAACAGCACAAGCTACTGTACATCCTACCATCGGGTTGTTTCCCATTCCCATAAAGCCCATCATTTCTACGTGAGCCGGAACTGAAGAGCTACCCGCAAACTGAGCATCTGAGTGCATGCGTCCCAGAGTATCAGTAAAGCCGTATGATGCAGGACCTGCAGCCATGTTGTCCGGGTGGAGAGTACGACCTGTACCGCCGCCAGATGCTACAGAGAAGTAGTTTTTGCCTGCAAGGAAGCGTTCTTTCTTGTAAGTTCCTGCAACAGGGTGCTGGAAGCGAGTAGGGTTAGTTGAGTTACCAGTGATAGAAACATCTACGTCTTCGTGCCACATGATTGCAACACCTTCGCGAACATCGTCAGCACCGTAGCATTTTACGATAAGGCGGTCAGGGTTGTTTCCGTAAGGAATTTCTTTTACGACTGTAAGAGCCTTGTCAGTTCCTTCGCCGTTGAAGTAGTCAAACTTAGTCTGAACATAAGTAAAACCGTTGATGCGGCTGATAATCTGAGCAGCATCTTTTCCAAGACCGTTCAAAATAACGCGGAGCTTGTTCTTGCGTACTTTGTTTGCGTTTGCAGCGATTTTGATTGCACCTTCTGCAGCAGCGAAAGATTCGTGACCTGCAAGGAATGCAAAGCACTGTGTTTCTTCAGAAAGAAGGCGTGCGCCAAGGTTTCCGTGACCAAGACCTACTTTTCTGTCATCAGCTACAGAGCCCGGAAGGCAGAATGCCTGAAGTCCTTTACCGATATTTGCAGCAGCAGTAGAACCAGTTTTATCTCCTGTTTTTTCTGCTTCTTTGATTGCAATTGCAGAGCCTAAAACATAAGCCCATTTTGCATCTTCAAAACAAATCTGCTGAGTTGACTGGCAGATTTCATACGGATCAAATCCGCGTGATTTGCAGAGGTCGCGTGCTTCCTGTAAGCCTTTTTCGCCTTCTGCAAAACCATATTCTTTAAGAGCCTTATTTACCTGCGGGATACGGCCTTCGTAATCTTCAAATAATGACATATTGTTATCCTCCGTTCCTACACTTAGTTTTTGCGAGGGTCGATAAGTTTTACCATACCCTGATCTTCTGTAACGCGGCCGTAATGTGTGCGCGCTCCGGCGATAGCTTCTTCAGCAGGTTTTCCAGCTTTAAGAGCGTCCATAAGTTTTCCGAAGTTGATACAGTTGTAACCGATAACCTGATTATCTTTGTCAACAGCCATTGTTTCAACATAGCCTTCTGTCATTTCAAGGTAGCGAGGACCAGTCTTGCGTGTTGCAAACATAGTTCCTACCTGTGAACGAAGGTTCTTTCCGAGGTCTTCAAGAGAAGCACCAACTTTAAGACCGTCTTTAGAATAAGCTGACTGAGTGCGTCCGTAAACAATCTGCATGAAAAGTTCGCGCATTGCAGTGTTGATTGCATCGCATACAAGGTCAGTGTTTAAAGCTTCAAGAAGAGTTTTTCCGATAAGGATTTCTGAAGCCATAGCCGCTGAGTGAGTCATTCCCGAACATCCGATTGTCTCTACAAGAGCTTCTTCAATAATGCCGTCTTTAACATTCAAAGAAAGTTTGCAGGCACCCTGCTGCGGTGCACACCAGCCGATTCCGTGTGTAAATCCGGAAATGTCTTCAATTTTTTTTGCCTGTACCCATTCGCCTTCTTCTGGAATCGGGGCAGGTCCGTGATATGCTCCTTTAGCCAAAGGACACATATGTTCCACTTCTGCAGTGTATTTCATTTTAATCTCCCATAATCAGAAAAAAAATTTCTGAATAATATTCAATCTACTATATAATGTATCTTTTTTATTGATTTTATACAACTATTAAGATATATTGTTTTTCATTATGAATCAATTGATTTCGAATTTTCATACGCATACAGAACTTTGTCATCATGCTTCGGGAAGACCTGTTGATTATGTAAAATATGCAGCTGAACAAGGCTGCAGCGAACTTGGTTTTTCTGATCACTGTCCGTATCCTGTAAACATTGGCTTTCAATGGGACAACTGCAGGATGTCTGTTTCTCAAATTGAACTTTATGTAAATCAAGTCAATGAAGCAAAAGAAGCTGCTGATTTTCCAGTTCACCTTGGTTTTGAATGTGAATATGACAGAAATTTTTTGAACTGGTATAAAGATGAATTAAAATGCCATTATGGTGCTGAATATTTAGTTTTTGGACCACACTGGGTAAACGACGATGGTGGTCGTCCTTATGCCCTTGATTTTAATAGGGATTTAAAACTGCTTCATAAATATACCCGGCAGATTATAGAAGGTCTTGAAAGCGGATTATATTCAATTCTTGCGCACCCTGATTTATTTATGGCAGGATATAAAATCTGGGACGATGAAGCAAAAAGCTGCCTTACTGACATTCTTAATGCAGCAGAGGCGCTTGACATTCCGCTTGAAATTAACGGACTCGGAATAAGCCGCGGTTTAATTGATACTCCTCTTGGAGAAAGGTTTGGCTATCCGTATCTTGAGTTTTGGGAACTTGTTTCAAAAAGCGGTGCAAAAGTAATCTGTGATTCAGATGCCCATAATCCCAAAGACGTTCTCAAAAACGCACTTAATGCCCGTCAGTTTGCCGCCACAGTCGGTATCACACCAATAGAAACAATTTTCTAAGGAAACACTGAATAAATCATACCTGAGGATTTTTATGTGTTTACCTTGAATCCACGGGTAAAACTTCACTTTGATGCAAACTTGCCGCGCAAGTTATTGACAATAATCTCGATTTTTACGATTATTTCAGCTATGAAAAATAATGATGAGCAAAAAAATCTGTCACGCGGGCATCTTGAAACATTGACTTCTTCTCAGTTAATCGCTTTGGCTGATGAATATGGAATTGATATTCCTGATGATTTAAACAGACAGTTCATTATTGCAGAATTACTGGAATTTGCAAAAGAAAACGCTGAAAATTCAAAATATAAAGAAACGATAAAAATTGAAGAAAACGGACAAGCAGAACTTTCAAAAGACCTGCCCAAAGGTTACAACGAAACAAAAATAAATGTCCTTTTAAGAAATCCTGTTTCTTTGTTTGTTTACTGGGATTTTAGCGAAGTTTTATATAAACAGCTTACGGTTTCAAAAACTCCGGTGTTTTTAAAAGTATGTTTTTTTGATGAAGAGACAAGCGAAAAACCGGAAGACACTTTTGACATTCAGATTAATTTTGAAGACAGGGAACAGTATATATTGATTCCCGGCGGAAAAAAATATGTCCGTGTTGATTTAATGCAGGATAGGGAAAATGTTCTTGATTCAGTTCTTGCTGTCTCTGCAAGGCTTGAAATTCCTCAGGGCTCAGAAGAATTCAGGAATTTTACTCCCGGCAAGGAACAGGATTTTAAACCTGTTCTTGAATTATCAGGAATTAAATCAATGCTGAAAAATCATTATAATAATTACAGGCAATCATTTAATTAATTTTGGAGTTAAAAATGTCAGGTAAAAATATTGCACTTTTGCTTAATTTTCATCATCCGTATATACGGCATTCTGATGAAAGCGCCAATGAATATAATCAGGAAAATTTCCTTTTGTTTGAAAAAATTACAAACGTCTATATTCCGCTTTTAAATATGATTTCAAATTTAAAAAAAGATAATGTTGAATTTAAAATTTCTGTTGTTTTTTCAACTCCGCTCTGTGCACTTTTATCTGATTCCATCGTAAAAAAACAGTATGTAAATTACCTTAACGATTTGATTGAATTTGGCAAAAAAGAACTTATCCGTACAAAAAATTCAAAAGAACTTCATAAAAATGCAGAAATCTATCTTGAAAAAATCATAGAAACAAAGCGATATTTCACGGAAGTTTACGAAGAAAATCTTTTAAAATATTTTGCAAATTATGCAAAGCAGGGCGTAATTGAAATTCTTGCAACCTGCGGAACTTATATGTTTATGCCTCATTACGCAGATATGAGTGAAATCCTTAATGCGCAGGTCGAAACAGGACTTTATTCTGTCCGCCATTATTTTGGAATTTCTGCAGAAGGTTTTTTTCTTCCTGAACTCGGGTATGCTCCGGGAATTGAAAAAGTACTTCGAATGTATGGCGTAAATTATACGATTGTTCCGTCGCAGAGTTTTTTGCTCGGGCAGACAACGCCGGAAAAAGGAATTTTTGCGCCTGCAAGATGCTATAATTGCCTGTCACTTTTTGCTGCAGATTCAGTTCAACTTGAATATAATAAAAATCCTGTTTACAAAAATAAAAACAGTGATATTGCGTGGGAACTTAATTCAAGCGAACTGATTCCTTTTATAAAAGAAGGGCAGGCTCGTTCAAGTTCTGGATTCTGCTACGGGAACAATGCATGCTCTGAATCAGAAACTCAATATAAAGACATAAAAAAATCAGACTGGATTTATAACGCAGAAAATGCCTTGAATCAGGCTGTAATTGATGCAGAAGATTTTGTTTTAAAATATTCAGAAAAACTGAAAAAAGCTTCAGAACTTCTGCCTGATACAGATGTTTCCGTGACTTGCGTTTTTGATGACGAATCGCTTTACAAAAAATGGGACGAAGGTCTTGTCTGGTTTGAAAACATCATCAGAAAATTTACGGAGTCTGATATTTGTACCGCAAGTTTTTCTGATTTACTTTATGACAAGTTTTCATTGCAGAAAATAATTCCCTACTTTGCATCAGGTTCAAAAGAAAGCTACGGCGAAGATTACCTTTCTAGCAAAAACGGCTGGATGATACGCTATTTAAGGAAGGCTTCTGAACGGATTGTAGATTTGGCAGGAAGGTTTCCTGATGACACGGGACTTAAAGTACGACTTTTAAATCTTGGTTCAAGAGAACTTATGCTTGCACAGAGTTCTGAATGGGCAAAGATGATTGAAACAGGTACGTATGCTGAATATGCTGAAAAAATGTTTAAAGATTCAATCATCTCTTTTACTGCCGTTTTTGATGCTCTTGGTTCAAATACAGTAAGTACAGAATGGCTCTGCAATCTTGAAAAAACTCACCCGATATTTCCATGGATGAATTTTAGGATTTTTTCAAAGAAAAGATGAGTTTATAATGTATTTCTATTCAAGACTCTGAATGTCAATTACTCTGTCAAAAAGTTTCTGCGAATTTTTTACAAGTTTTATGCTGTTTTTTGCAGGCGTAAAATACGGATTGATTTTCAGGCATTTTTCCCAGGCTTCAATTGCAAGTTCCATTTTACCAGAGGCGTAATATTTTAAGCCGTCCTGATAATAGCCTTCTGCTTCAAGTTCCCGTGAATATCTGCCCTGATCACCGAGGTTGATTTTTGCACCTACGCTAAAATGATTGACAGGATTTGCAGAAGATGTTAAGTCAAAAGTGTAATTCAAATCAACAGTAAATTTATTTATTTTAAACTCTGTTCCAAGGCTTATGCGCGGATTTGCACCTTTTAGTCTGAAACCAGCCATCAGTTCAAGAAAACTTGTCACTTTAACGTCAAATCCAACTCCGGCAGACCATAATTCTGTTTTTGAAAAATCAATAAGATTTACAGGCTGGTTAAAGTCAATCGAAACTACAACTGGCTTTATAAACCTGTATGAAATTCCTGCTGAAATTGAAGTCGGCAAAGCATCGTCTATTTGAACTCCCTGCGCAGTTGAAAAGCCTGTTATTGCAATTCCTGCATTTAAAATGCTTAACCCGATTTTTAAATTAGGGTCTCTGTCTGCAAAAAATTTTCCGGCATTGAACCGTAAAAGGATTCCGATATCAGCCATAAAAGCTGCGGCAGACTGACTAAGACCAGAGTTTTTGATAAGTTCACCAGTTTCCCTGTCAGTATAATCAGGAATTGAACGCCATGCCGCTTTTATGTTTGCGCCTGCTGCAAGTCCTTTAAAATAATAACCCCTGAAAAAATTATACGAAATGTTTATGATACCTGTCGTTTCTGAATAATAATTTGAAGCAAGCCTTTCGCCCATACTGCTGTATTCTGTAAACGGAACGTAAAAACATTTGAGTTTTGCACCAAATCCGAGGTTGTCCTTTCTCCATGTAGCTGCAAGCGTTTCAATATTTGAATCAGAAATCCATGAATTATGGAACAATGCAACTTCCGTGTCTTTTAAAACTGAACTTGCAGCAGGATTATAGTCAAAAAATCCGATGTCATCTGCAAGGGCAGTAAAGGCTGAACCAAGGCTTTCTTCTCTTCCACCTGAAGGCATTTTTAACGATGGAAAAACAGTGCTTCCTGCATTGCTATCGGTAAAGCCTGAAAAAGTATCAGAAAGTTTTGTATAGACGTCAATGTATTCCAGAGAATATGCCTTTAACGGTATAATAAAAAAAAGGAGGATTATTAATTTTTTTAAAGCATATTTTCTGTTCATTCGTCTTTATATTTTACAGCAAAACGTGTAGAATGTCTAATATCTCTAAATGAATTGTGATATATTATAAATAATTCTGCTGCTATAATTTTTTCGGTTTTTTTTCCTTATAACATTAATTTTATTACCGAAAATAAAATGGATAGGGGAATCTGTTATCAAAAAGTTTTTTTGTTTGATTTGCTATGTTTTTTTTATTCTCTCGATGAGTTTTTCTCAAAGTAAAGGTAGTGCCGTTAAAACAGGTACTTCTGCTGAAACTTTGCAGGCAGAACATAAACATGCAGAAATACTTTCTCTAAAAGAAATAGACACTCTGATTGCAGAAACAGATTATACAACTGCATTAATTGAACTTAGCAATTACCTTCATGCATATCCTGACCAGCTTGATTTTGTACAACGGCGCATCGACAAAATTATGAAAGCACGCCAGCAGTACATAGTTCTTGCAGACAATCTTATTGACGTAATGGAAAACGAACCTGAGAACGCACAGAAAAAACTTGAAATCATTGCTGCTCTGGAATCTGTAGAAAAAAATCCGACAGAAGAACAGCTGCAGTTCATCAGGCAGGCAAAGATTGCAGCACAGTTTACGTATTACAGAGCTCAATTCAGAAAAATTATGGATGAATCTTCTGCTTTTACTGACGGAACTGAATACACTCGGGCAGTAAGTAAAATACAGGAAGGCTTTTATATGTACCGGCAGGAGTTTTATGAAGAAAATCCTGAAAGCGTGACTTCTCCAGTAACTCCTGTCTTAAACCGTATAAACTCATCGTGCCGTGATTACATCAACATTCAGGATAAATTAAAAAATTCTTTTACGGCATTTTTAAACGCAGTAAATTCTGGAAATTATCGTGAAGCAGAAAATGCTTATAATAACTTTAATATTGAACTGCAGAATTTCGCCAACATAAGAAACAATATTTATAATGATGCGCTTTTTTTGAAAAACACTTTCAGTTCGCTTCAAAAAAAGAACAGAGAACTTACAGAAGCTTCGTATCTGCCTTTTATATTTAAATTTTCTCTGGGACTTGAAAACAATCCAAAAACAGGAATTATCGGTACAATGGATTCTCAGTTTAAAAATTACATTGAAACTATAAAGCCTGCAATTTATAATGCCGTTGCAAAAATTACTTTTGACCAGATAAACTCAAAAAATGTTGACACTGTAACGCAGCAGGAACTTCCTTTTACAAAACTGGGAACAGCTTCAAACTTTGCAAAACTCGGTCTTACTGTAAATTCAATGTATGACAAAATAAAAACTGATTTCAGCTATGAAACTGAGTTTAAAGGATATGTTCAGCTGATGAAATATCCTGAGACTTTAATTTCAGCATTGAACGAAAGTTATGAAATCTTAAATAAATATCAGGGAATAAACAGACAGCTTAAAGTTATTGCAAAACCGCAGAATGCAGTTCAAGCGCTGCGTGCAAAAAATTCGTATCCGTCACAGATGATTGACTGCGCAAGGCAATACGATGAATGTGCAGAAAATGCCAGCCGTCTTTTAAACGAAAAATGGTTTGCAGGATATGTAAAAGAAAACAGCGCAAAAAAAGATGGAAATGAAAAAAGTGATTATGAAATTTTAAATAACTATTATTTTGTCTTGAACAAAACTCTATATGATGTTTGCAAAAATGCAAGCCAAATACAGTGGAAAGAAACTGCTTCTTATTTTGCTTCTGCCTCTGATGAAATTTATTCATATTATCAGAATGAATACGGCAAAGCATCAGATTTGCTTAACAAACATTACCCAAAAGAAGCGCTTGACCTGTTTGTAAAAACTGATTCAGAACTGAATTCTGATATTCAGATTATTGAGGCATGCCAAAAGACTCTTGAAGAAAATCCTGCAGAAAAAAGTTTCTTTGCTGCAGAACAAAAGACTGTAAGAGATAATATTAGCAAAATGAATGTCTTAAAATCAGATAGCCAGAAAAATGCCGTATCGTGCAATCTTGCAATCTTAAACAGCCAGCGTGCATTGAATGAAGCTGAACTCAGATATTCGCAGGCGTTCAAGGCATTCCAGCGCGCAGATTATGCTGTAGCACGTCGCAATATCGAATTGAGCAGTACAAAATATAAAGAATCGTTTGACTGGCAGGAGTCAAGTGTACTGCGCGAAGAAAGTGACAGAAAACTTCTTGCTTTAGGTCAGCAGATTAACGATGCAGAAAACAAGCTTATAGTTGCAGAAGTCCGTTCATTAAAAAACCAGGCTAAAAACGAATATTACAACGGCAACTTTGAAAAAGCCGAAAATCTTTTAATCCGTGCAAAAAGCCGCTGGGCAGTAACAAACGGCGAAGAAGAAGATATAGAAATAAAGAATCTTCTTGCTCTTGTAGAAACTGCGCTTTCTATGAAAACCGGCCGCGTAATTCCGCCGACTGCACCGTTGTATCCTGAAATGTCTCAGATTTTGAGCATTGCACATCAGTTTTTTGACAAAGGTTCAGCACTTATTAAAAAAGGTGAACAAGAAGAAGGAGCTGCAGTCCTGATGCAGTCAAAGAAGAAGCTTCAAGAAATTCAACTTGTATATCCTTTAAATCAGGAAGCAAGCCTTTTGTCTCTCAAAATTGACCAGCTGATTGACCCGGATGCATTTAACGAAATGTTTGAACAGAAAGTAAAGAGTGCGCGGGAAAATTATAAAATTGCTTCAAGACAACAGACTGCGTATACAGATTTGCTTGACCTCTACGAAATCCGCCCTGATTATCCGGGACTTAAAAATCTGATTTATCAGGTTGAAATAGAAATCGGTGTAAGGCAAAAACCTGTTGACAATTCTTCACTCGTAAAATCACAGGATTTGACCAAAGAAGCATCGCGTATTGTAAACAATGCCGGAAACAGCGAATCTCAGCTTAGAAGCGCCCTTGAAAAACTTGACCAGGCAATTCAGCTTAACCCTAATAACGATCAGGCAATTCTTTTAAAAGACAGGGTACAGGTTTCTCTTGGAGGAAGGGCAAGCGTTGTCCTGTCAAGTTCTGATGAAGCAAAGTACCAGAAAGCAATTCAGGAACTGCAGAAAAACAACATTGTCGGAGCTTATGCTTTAGTCGAACAGCTTTTACAGAAACCTGAAAACAGGCGTTCAAGTAAAGTTTTGGATTTACAGAAAAAAGTAAAAGCCTTGTTGTAATTTCTTTTTATGTAAAGTAAAATATCAGATGGTGGGATTTTCTTTTGAATAAGTGCAGTGCTGACAAAAAGTTATTTTTTCTCGTTTTCATTCTTTTATTTGCAGTTGCGTTTTTTAGGATAAATTTATACGCTGAACAGTATTATTGGGAAAATCCTGAACGGCTGACAACAGGCGACTGCCGTTTTCCGCAGGCTGTAAGCAATGAAAATTCATACGCAATATTCTGGCAGGAAATTGACACAAAAAAATCAGAAGTCTATCTTTCTGCTGCAGTAAAAAAATCAAATTCAGGCAAACTTATAATGAACAGGCATTTTGCAGGTCCTTTTTTATATTCGGGCGAAGTTCCTGACTTGTATTCTGCTGCTATAAATGACAGGGGAAAAATCTGTGTCAGCGTTCTTTCAGAATCAAACATGGTTTCAGTTTTTTCTTCTGATGACGGCGGTATGACTTTTGCTAGAACTGACTTTGAACGCCAGAATTTGCCTGTAGTAGCTCCGCGCATTTATCCGCTTAAATCAGGAGAGTTCATTTTATTTGCTTCTCTTGGAAAAGACGAATCTTTTTCAATGGTAAGTTCGAAAAGTCGCGACGGAATCAACTGGTCAAATTTTTCAATTTTTGAACCGACACGAAATTTTACGAATCCATTTTTGCCAGTTCTTGCTTCAACAGAAAAGGGTGATATCGTATTTTTTCAGGCACACTTTAACAGCGGAACAAGACTTTCGTATCAGCTTTATTCAACTTTTTCAAAATCAAATGGTGCTTCATGGACTCCTGCAGAACTTGTGACAGACCAGAGTTCATTGCCTCAGAATTCAAATGAAGTTTACACATCCTATCACAATCAGCGCCCTTCGATTTTATTCAAGGACTCAAAACTTTACATAGCATGGGAAAGAACTCATTACAGTTCTGAAAACTCAAGCATATATTTTGCAGAAGCTGACATTAACACAGGAAAAATAAACTCACAGGTTGAACGTCTTACTTCAAGCGGAAATGCATCAAGACCAGTTCTCTTTTCTTATAAAGACATTATAAGCCTTGTGTGGTTTGATACAAGGCAGGGAATTGAAAGTGTATGGTTTTCTCAAAAAGAAGGTCTTTTGTGGAATGAAGTAAAGCTTTCTTCTTCAAACAGAGCTGCAGTTTTTTCTTATCCGATAGTTACGAATCAGGGCAGGGAACTTTCTTTTGTGTGGCAGTCGAACAATGCTGTTTACAGGCTTTCTTCTGATACAAGCGTTCAAATGCCTCAGATTTTCCCTCTGACATACACTGCCGGAAAACACTCTAAAAACAAAAATGTCAGATACAGAATTGAATTGCCTGAAGACAGTTCTGGCATTGCCGGCTATTCGTGGATATGGACAAAAGACAAAAACGAAAATCCTCCACATTCGCTTATGACATTGCCTAAAGAACGTTTCGTAAATGTCATTGCAGACGAAGAGGCTGAGTATTATTTTAAAGTATGTGCAGTTGATTACGCAGGGAACTGGTCAGAGCCGCAGATTCTCTCGTATTACCGCGATTTGACGCCGCCACCTAAACCAAAAATCAATCTTCCGCAAAATGACTTTTACGGTTTTGTAAATTCAAATTCTTTTACTCTTTCATGGAATTTTGATGATAGTAATCCTGAAGTTACAGATGACGTTGAAGGTTACTCTTGGAATCTTGTAAGGGTAGAAAATCTTGAAGAAACTTTTGCAGTATCTTCAAGACATTCCTTAAAAGCCGGCGAAGATTCCCTTTTGCAAAAAACTGCTTATCTGGACGAAAAATATTCTTATGATACACTGCCTTCAAAAATTGCAGAACCTGGCAAAAACGTAATGCAGCAGAAAAATGACATCCAGTTTTTTAATTATTCAAATGGCATTTATGTTTTTGCAGTACGAGCAATTGACGAAGTCGGAAATGCAGGAGAATCGTCTTATGCAGTTCTTTATCTGAATAAATTTGAGCCGTTTACTCAGATTACTTCAATAAAAAAAGATTCTGACATTTTTGGCAATACAAACCTTACGATTACAGGAAAAGGTTTCAGTTATGACGGTGTAATTTCTGACATTTACATTACGAAGGAAAAATCTTCAAAACCAGAAATCCATTTAAGGCGTGCAGATGGTGATTTTAAAATTGTTTCAGATTCAAGAATTTCTGACATAAAGCTTTCCAGCAGGATAAAAGAAGGACGCTATTTTATTTCGCTTTATCACACTGACAGAGGTCTTTATAAATCAAACATCGCTTTTTCAATTCAGGATAACGGAACTGTAAAAATTGAAAAGGAATACGAATATATCCCTGACTGGTTCGGCTATACAAAAATAGGAATATACAATGTTCAGATTGCTTATGTTCTTTTTGCATTTATCATGCTGTTTGCTTTTGCAGGACTTCTTTTTTCGATAAAGGGAATCTCTGCAACTGTAAAAGATTTTAATGCCGTTAATTTACAGATTCAGGCGCTTATAAAAGGAGAAACTATGCCTTTACAGAAAAAAACAAGAATTGCTGCACTTAATAAAAAAGGCGGCGGATTAAGGTTAAAGCTTATTTTATTTACTGTAACTTTAGTACTGATGGTTTCGCTTTTAGTTTCTGTTCCGCTTGGATTTATAATGGTAAAAACACAGGAACACAGTCTTTCAAAAGGTTTGCAGGACAGGGTCAATGTTCTTCTTGAAAGTCTTGCCAGCGGAACAAAGGCATATATGCCGTCAGAAAATGTCCTTGAATTAAGCTATCTGCCTGCTCAGTCTTCTGCCCTGGATGAAGCAAATTATGTTTCGATAACAGGATTTAAATCTAACGAAAATGATTTTACAAACGGAAGCCTTGATTATGTATGGGCATCAAATGACGTTCACATTACAGGCGAACACAATTTAATAATAGACACTGATTCTTTCAGACCAGGAATTTCGCGGCTGACAGATAGAAACATTCTGCAGATTACCGAAAACTGCCAGCTTATAAATGATGAAGCAGTAAAGACTGCAAGCGAAACAGGAAATAATATTGCAAAACTTAACGCAGAAGGTGCACGCCTTGCTTTAAATACAGATTCTGCTTCTGTTGAACGCCGTAATGAAATTGCAGACATTACTACACAGCTTACGACAAGAATGACTGCTATATTAAACGATCTGTCTATAAAAAACAGTTCTTCTTATCCGCTGTATGACTCGACAAAATTGAGTCGTGAAAATACAGAATATCTTTTTTACAGGCCAGTTCTATATCGCTCAGGAAGTTCGCAGAATTATGTTCGTGCCATCGTGTTTATTTCTGTTTCGACAAAAAGTTTAATTGAAGAAATCAATGCAGCGCAAAGAACAATCTTAATAAGTGCGCTTGCAATTTCACTTTTTGCCATCGCCATAGGAACAATCTGTGCTGTCATGCTTGCTTCTATCATCGTAAACCCAATCCGCAGACTTGCAAAACACGTGCAGATGATAGGCGAGACTACAGACAAAGAAAAACTTGCCGGAAAAGAAATTATCATAAAATCAAGAGATGAAATAGGGCAGCTCGGAGATACTGTAAATGAAATGACACGCGGACTTGTAAAAGCGGCGCAGGACGAACACCTTTTGATGGACGGAAAAGTCGTTCAGCAGACATTTCTTCCACTTCATGCAGATAAAAACGGAAACAAGCAGACAACTGCAGAATTAAAAGACAATCTCATAGAATGTTTTGGATATTACGAAGGGGCTTCTGGTGTATCAGGCGATTATTTTGACTATAAAAAACTTGATGACAGATGGTATGTAATTATAAAATGCGACGTTTCTGGACATGGAGTTCCTGCTGCATTGCTCATGACTGTAGTTGCAACATTGTTCAGAAAGCATTTTGAAAACTGGTCATTCAAGAAAAACGGAACTGACTTACCGGCACTTATTTGTACGATAAATGATTTTATTGAAGGCCTTGGAATCAAAGGAAAATTTGCAACGATTATTCTAGCTCTTGTTGACACGCAGACAGGCGATGTCTTCCTTTGTAATGCAGGTGATAATATCGTTCACATTTATGATTCAAAAGAACATAAGCAGAAAGTTCTTACTCTTGCAGAAACACCTGCCGCAGGACCATTACCGACATTTATGGTAGAAATGAAAGGCGGCTTTAAACTTGAAAAAACGCATCTTAATAAAGGCGACGTTCTGTTTCTCTATACTGACGGTATTGAAGAAGCTACGAGAAAATTCCGCGACAGTAATTTTAATGTAATGAAATGTCAGGAACCAGGATTGGAAGAAGGCGCCGTTCACAAAAACCACAAAGTAGGGCAGGATTATGAACAGATGGAACCTGAACGAGTAAACGCAATAATTGAAGCTGCATTAAACAGGCGTGTTTATGTTCTTGAAAAAAATCACAACCCTAATCCATCTGAGCGCCTTGAATTTGACTTTACAAAATGTGATGGTTCTGTAGAAGATGCAATTATGGCTCTTGCAAGTGTTGAAAAAGTCTTCCGTTTTTACAAAGATCCGGAAGTTACACCGAATGATTTGGTCAAGGTTGATAAAAGAATAGATGCGTATCTTAGAAAATGTTTTAACATGTATGATTTTTATTGCAGTTCAAAACAGGAAATTTCAGAAGAATCTTCGTATCTATATTATACAAGTCTGCGCGAAGACGAACAGCTTGATGACCTCACACTTGTTGCAGTAAAACAGTTATAAAAGTAATAACTATGAATTAACTATGAATAACTTGATAAACAGGAAAAAGTATAGTAAAATTACTATACAAATAGTTACGAAAGTGCAGAGTAATCGCTTCAAGTGTTAATCAGCACTTCCTTAAAAATATGAATAAATAGGATTTTGCCTTGGCTATTCAACCTATTGATTTACAGACAATGTATTCTCAGATGTCTAACATCGCAGGCCGTGTTTCTCAGGAGCAGCAGGCTGCACAGGTTAATGCTTCGTTGCAGCAGCAGGCCGCAGTAAATCAGAATGCGCAGAAAATTAACACAGTAAAAAAGACCGCTGATTCAGAGTCAAAAACAGGTCTTGTAAAGGAAGACGGTCATCAAAATTCCCCTGAAGAAAAATCTGAAAAAAAATCTAGACAGAATGAAAATCAAGAAACACAGGAAGAAATAAAAACGGAAATCCGTGAAGATTATCTTGGAAAACATATAAATATAACGAGGTAATTATGCAAGTTTTTATTATTGCAAGTATGTGCATAATTAATTTAGTATTATGGCTTATTTTTTTTATAAAATTTAAAAGACTGTTTACTGTTGACGATGAAATTCAAAAAGCACGGACTCAATATGAATTGCTGATAAACGACGTAAACAGAAATACACTTCAGAATATAAATTTAATTGATTCAAAAATAGAAGAACTGAATGAACTTGTAAAACTGGCAGATACAAAAATTCTTCTTGCACAAGACGAAATTCAAAAATCGCGCAATGAAAATATTCTAAAATCGCGTATTGCAAAAAGTTATTCCAGAAAAGCGCCTTCTGTTACAAATTATGCAAAAACAGTAATTGACCAGGATTCTGCTTTTGAAGTAAATCTGAACGTAAAGAAAACCCGTGGCAGAAAGAAAATGCAGTCAGAACTATTTGATGAAAGCGAAAATCAAATTCCTGTAAAAAAGGCTGCAAATGTACACGTTGTCGATTCTCAGGGAAACGCATACGGAGAAGTTCCTGTCATCTCGCCTAAAATCTATATGTCAGAAAATCCGATTGAGCCTAAAAGAAATTTTCATGAACAGGTAAGGCAGCTTGTTGATTTGGGATATGATGTTGAACATATTGCAAGTAAATTAAATAAATCTACTACAGAAGTTCAGTTTATTATAGATATGTTATAGCGAGGTGTTGTATGAAAATTTCAGAAACGAAATTCGGAACTTTATCAAACGGACAGACGGCAAAACTGTATACTATTGACAACGGAAAAATGTCATTCAGCGTAACTGATTTTGGCTGTACTCTGACAGGAATTTTTTTACCGAATAAGCTTGGACAAAAAGATGATGTTCTTTTAGGATATTCAACTTTTGACGGTTATGTAAAATGCCCGGGATTGTCTTTTGGTTCTATTGTAGGGCGTTTTGCAAACAGAATTGGTGGTGCAAAATTCAATATTGACGGAAAGGATTTTTTTCTTGATAAAAACGATAACGGAATCAATACTCTTCACGGCGGCTTTATGCGTTATGACCATGTAATATGGGACAGTAAAATAATTTCAAATAAAAATGGCAGGGGAATAAAATTCAGCAGGATAAGTCCTGACGGTGAACAAGGTTTCCCGGGAACTGTAAAATTAACTGTAACGTATACACTTAATGACAAAAACGAACTTCGCTTGGAATATAAAGCAAAAACAGACAAAAAAACTCCTGTAAATATGACAAATCATGCCTATTTTAACCTTCATGGAAGCGGAACTGTATTAAACCATATCCTTCAGATGAATTCAGAATCTATCCTTGAAGTTGATGATAAATTAATTCCTACAGGAAAATATATTTCTGTAAAAGACACTGCTTTTGATTTTAATTCACCAAAGCGGATAGGGCAGGATATTGAAAAAGTTTTGCCTGGATATGATAACTGTTATACGACATGCTGGCATTCAAAAGATTCTGAGTGGGTTTCTCCGACAGAAGAGTGTTTTACGTCTGCCGGCGGAGAATGTGCCGTTTTGACTGACCCTGAAACAAACCGCACGATGAAAGTGTATACAAATCAGCCGGGAATTCAGGTTTACAGTGCAAACTGGATTGAAGGTGTAACCGGCAAACTGGGAAGAGTTTATAAAAGGCATGATGCAGTTTGTCTTGAAACTCAGGCATTCCCGGATGCTTTGAATAAAGAAAATTTTCCAAGTGCAGTTCTCGAACCTGATGACACATATAATGCAATAACTGTGTATCGTTTTGAGTTTTAAATTCAGTAGATAACTTTTTCTTTTTTTCCGGTAGTTTTTTTATTGCCGATTATGGCAAAATAGTTATATAATTATACTAATTAAATATAAATTTAATTAGTATAAAAAAATTTGATTTTTTGAGAGGTTCTAATGGACGTCCAGTTACAAGAATTAATCGACAAGATTAAAAAAGACGGCGTAGCATCAGCAGAACAGGAAGCAAAAGCAATAAAAGAAAATGCACAGAAAGAGGCAGATTCAATTATCGCTCAAGCTAAAGAAAAAGCTGATAGCATTGTTAAAGAAGCACAAGGAGAAACAGCCCGCCTAGAAAAAGCAAGTATTGATGCAATCAAGCAGGCAAGCAGAAATCTTCTTATTTCTTTTAGAGATGGAATTACTGCTGAACTTTCTGCAATTATTGAAACAGAAACAAAGACAGCATATTCAAAATCTTTATTGGAAAAATTAATTCCAGAAACTGTAAAAATCTGGGCTTCAAAAGCTGAAGTTTCTGACATTAGCGTACTTTTGCCTGAATCAGAACTTTCTGAATTAAAGAGTTCGTTAACTTCAATCTTAAAAGCAGAAGTTGAAAAAGGTCTTGAAATAAAACCTGACAAGACTTTAAACGGCGGATTTAGAATCGGAATGAAAAACGGAGCAAGTTTCTATGATTATTCAGCAGAATCTGTTGCCGAATTATTTGCTTCATACTTAAATCCAAAAGTAGCACAGATTATGAAAGAAGCCGTAAAAGAGGAGCAGAAATAGTGGCAAGTCAGTATTACCTGATGTCGCAACTGCCTGCCATTGATTTTAATGACGGCAAGGCTTTGCCAATTACAGAACAATACTTTAGGGAGCTTTGCTCACGTTTTCTTGACAAAAAGAATTTAAGGATTCTTGAAAATCTTTCTCTTGAACCGTCAAGACGTGAAGAAAAAACAGGTTCTGATTTCCTTGACAAATGGAATGATAAAGAACGCTGTCTTCGCCTTGCATTGGCTTCGATTCGTGCCGTAAAGTTAAAGAAAGAATCTGGTGTACTTCCAGGGTCATGCACGGTCGATATTCTTCAGGCTGCAAGAACTGCTGTAGGTATGGACAGTCCGTTAGCAGCTGAGGAATTTTTAAATCAGTACAGAATGCAGACTCTTAATGCAATGCAGCCGCTTGATAATTTCAGCGTTGATGCAGTTTTTGCTTATGGTTTAAAACTTCTTCTATGTCAGCGAATGAAACTTTTTGATAAGGAAAATGGAAAAGTTTCCTATAGAAAAATTTATGATGAAATACTTGGAGAAACTACATGACTGATACAAAAGGAAAAGTAGTCGGAATTAATGGTAACATGGTTTCTGTCGAATTTGACGGAAACGTTACTATGAATGAAGTCGGCTATGTAAATGTAGAAAATAAAAAGCTTAAAGGCGAAATTATCCGTATTCGCGGAAATATTGCCCAAATGCAGATTTATGAAATGACAGAAGGCATTAAAACAGGAAACGAAGTAGAGTTTACCGGTGAAATGCTTGCTGTAAGGCTTGGACCTGGTCTTTTGGGACAGGTATATGACGGACTTCAAAACCCGCTGCCTTTGCTTGCTGAAAAAGCAGGTTACTTTCTGGAACGCGGTGTTTATGTAGAACCGCTTCCTTCTCAGAAAAAGTGGAGTTTTACTCCTACTGCAAAAATCGGAGATACGCTTTATTGCGGTGACAGTTTCGGTACTGTACCGGAAGGTCCTTTTACACACAAAATTCTTGTTCCGTTTGACTTCCTTGGAACATATACAGTAAAATCAATAAAACCTGCCGGCGAATATACGATTGATGATGTCGTTGCAGTTGTTACTGACGAAAAAGGTGTTGACAAAGAACTTAAGATGGCTTTCTACTGGCCTGTAAAACGTGCAGTTACATGTTATGCAGAACGTCTTGAACCTACAGAAACAATGGTAACAAAGACTCGCCTTATTGATACTTTCTTCCCTGTTGCAAAAGGCGGAACATATTGTATTCCAGGCCCATTTGGTGCAGGAAAAACTGTTATTCAGCACACGACATCGAGAAACGCTGACGTTGACATCGTAATTATTGCAGCCTGTGGTGAACGCGCTGGTGAAGTTGTAGAAACAATCAAAGAATTCCCTGAACTTACAGACCCTCGTACAGGTGAAAGCTTGATGAAGCGCACTGTAATCATCTGTAATACTTCATCAATGCCTGTTGCCAGCCGTGAAGCATCAGTTTATACATCTGTTACAATGGCAGAATATTATCGCCAGATGGGACTTAACGTTCTTCTGCTTGCAGATTCAACATCGCGCTGGGCACAGGCTTTGCGTGAAATGTCAGGTCGTCTTGAGGAAATCCCTGGAGAAGAAGCTTTCCCTGCTTATCTTGAAAGTTATATAGCAGCATTTTATGAACGTGCAGGTCAGGTTCGCTTGAGAGATGGCTCAAAAGGTTCTGTAACAATCGGCGGAACAGTATCTCCTGCCGGCGGTAACTTTGAAGAACCTGTAACACAGGCAACGCTGAAAGTTGTAGGTGCATTCCACGGTCTTACAAGGGAACGTTCTGATGCACGAAAATATCCTGCCATTGACCCGATTGGTTCCTGGTCAAAATACAAAAGCGTTATCCGTCAGGACTGGGTAGATTATGCAAGAAATATTTTTAAGCGCGGAACAGAAGTAAACCAGATGATGAAAGTTGTCGGCGAAGAAGGTACTACTACTGATGACTTTATTCTTTATCTTAAAAGCGAATTCCTTGATTCAGTGTATTTCCAGCAGAACTCTTTTGATGAAGTTGATGCAGCAGTCAGTGTTGAGCGACAGACTTATACGTTTAAGCGCGTTCTGACAGTTTTGGGTGCAAAATTTGCATTAAACGATAAAGATGAAGCTCGCAGCTATTTTAACAAAATGCGCCAGCTTTTCCAGGATTGGAACTATTCAGAATGGAAAGGTGAAAAATTTAATTCAATCGAAGCTCAGATTGATCAGCTTTATAAAGAAAAAGATGGTCAGATTGGCGCCGATTTAGAAGCTATGCTCAAGGATGGTGAATGATTATGAATAAAGTTTATAGCAAAATTGAATCCATCAACGGTAGCGTTATTACAGTAAAAGCACAAGATGTAGCTTATGGCGAACTTGCAGAAATAGAAACTCGTTTCGGAAAATCTCTTGCCGAAGTAAATGGAATTAAAGGTGATTTAGTTTCATTGCAGGTATTTGCAGGTGGACGCGGTGTTTCAACAGGTGACCATATTAAATTCTTAGGTCACAGAATGGAAGTTTCGTTTAGCGAAAATCTTTTGGGACGAATCTTCAACGGTTCTGGAGAACCGCGTGACAAAGGTCCTGCTCTTGCTGATAACCTTGTAAATATTGGCGGTCCTTCGGTAAACCCGTCAAAACGCATTATGGCACGCCGTATGATTCGAACAGGTATTCCGATGATTGATATGTTCAATACTCTTGTAGTATCTCAGAAGCTTCCTATTTTCTCTATTTCTGGAGAACCTTACAACCAGCTTCTTGCACGCATTGCAATGCAGGCAGAAGTTGACGTAATTATTCTTGGGGGAATGGGATTAAAATATGATGACTATCTGTATTTTAAGAATACCCTTGAAAACGGCGGTGCCCTTTCAAAAACTGTAATGTTCATGCATACTGCTGCAGACCCGACTGTAGAATGTATGAAAATTCCTGATATGTCGCTTGCTGTTGCAGAACAGTTTGCTCTTCAGGGAAAAGACGTTCTTGTTCTTTTGACTGATATGACAAACTTTGCAGATGCAATGAAAGAAATTGCCATTACGCAGGAACAGGTTCCGTCTAACCGCGGTTATCCTGGTGATTTATACTCTCAGCTTGCAAGCCGTTATGAAAAAGCCGTTGACTTTGACGATGCAGGTTCTGTAACGATTCTTGCAGTTACGACAATGCCTGGTGATGATGTTACGCACCCTGTTCCTGATAATACAGGATATATCACTGAAGGTCAGTATTATCTTAAAGGCGGCCGTATTGAACCGTTCGGTTCTTTGTCACGATTAAAGCAGAATGTAAATGCTAATACCCGTGATGACCATCGTGCACTTATGGATGGTATGATCAGGCTTTATTCAGCATATAAAGATACGCTTGAAAAAAAGTCAATGGGATTTATGATGAGTGCCTGGGATGAAAAACTGCTTAAATACGGAGTAATGTTTGAAAGGGAAATGATGGATCTTTCTAAAAATATTCCTCTTGAAGATGCGCTTGACCTTGGCTGGAAAATCTTAAGCGAATGTTTTGACAAACAGGAAACCGGCATTAAGTCTGAATTGATTGAAAAACATTGGCCGGTAAAATAAAGAAGGTGTTTCATGGCGAAGATTAAGCTGACAAAAAATGAGCTTAAAGTTCAAAAAGATGCTCTTAAAATGTTTCAAAGGTATCTGCCGACTTTGACTCTTAAAAAACAGCAGCTTCAGACAGAAATACGTACTATTGATGCTAGGGCTAAAGAAGTCCGCCAGCAGAGAAAAAATCTCGAGGCTGAATTTGAAGAATGGATTTCTGTTTTCGGTGAAAAAGACGCTTTTAAACCAGGAATGGTTACTGTAAAGAATATCCGTAAAGGAACCGGTAATATTGCCGGTGTAAATATTCCTGTTTACGAAGGCGCTGATTTTTCACGCGGAGATTATGATCTTTATTCAACGCCGCTTTGGATTGATATGGCTGCTGACAGAATGGAAAAAGCTCTGTCACTAGACTTGGAAGCTGATGTGCTGGAAGAACAAGTTCGCTTACTGGCTCAGGAATTGCGCGTAACGACACAGCGCGTTAATCTTTTTGAGAAGGTCAAAATTCCTGAAACTAAAGCTAACATAAAAAAGATTTCTGTTTATCTCGGTGATGAACAGGTTGCGGCTGTTGTCCGCAGTAAGATTTCTAAGAAAAAATTACAGAATGAAGGAGAAAATGCTTAAATGATTGTACCTATGAAAAAAGTTTCTCTTGTCATTCTTGATAAAGAGAAAAAAGAAGCTCTTAAAACTCTTAGAAAAATCGGTGTCGTTCATCTTGAAAAAGTCGAAGGGAAGGGTGAAGTTCTGGCAAACTATAAAAACGTGTCAGATACTTTATTCAATGCTTCTATACTTTTATCAGAAGTAAAAACTGACAAAAAGACATTCAAGTATGAAACTGTTTCAAATGAAGAAGCTTTGCAAAAGGCAAGGCGCGTTCTTGAAATTGTTGACAGAAAAAAGGAATTATTTGACCAGATTTCAAGTGCTACATCTGAATTAGACAGATTTGCAGGTTGGGGTGAACTGGACCCGCAGGATTTTGAGTATCTCAAAGAAAAAGGAATCTGTTTATCGCTGTATGAAATTCCGTCAGATAAAATGCGCCTTATTTCTGATGACGTAAAGACAATTCTTTTGAATACTTCAAAGTCTGTTACGAGATTTCTTGTTTTAAGCGATGAGCCTCTGACAGAACGTCCAGAAGGTTTGCCGCCTGAAGCTTTTTCAATTATTTTACCGGATATTTCGACAAATAAAATAATTGAAAATATAAAAAGCGCAAAATCTGAACTTGATTCCATTCAAAAAGAATTTAACGATTCTGCAAAATATTTGAATTCAATTAATGAATATTATTCATCAGTTCAAAAAGATATTGAATTTGAAAATATTTATTCTGGCATGGAAACTGAAAGTTTAGAAAATGAGAATACTCTTGCCTGGATTACAGGTTTTGTTCCGGTTGACAGTTTTGATGTCCTGCAGAAAACGGCAAAAGAAAATTACTGGGCACTGGCAAGTGATGACCCTGCAGAAGAAGATGCCGTTCCGACTAAGCTGAAGAATAACAAGCTTGTAAGTTTGATTTATCCGCTTACAGACTTTTTGGGAACTGTTCCGGGCTACAATGAATACGATATTTCCGGCTGGTTCCTCTTATTCTTTACTGTTTTCTTTGGAATGATTTTTGGCGACGGCGGTTACGGACTTCTTGTTACTCTTGTAAGCCTTATCTTGATTTTGAAGAATAAGGCAAAGGGAAAGTCCTCTCCGATGCTGAGCCTTGTTTTCCTTGTGGGGCTTGCGACTGTTGCATGGGGAACAGTGACTTGTACCTGGTTCGGTCTTACGCCGGAGCAGCTTCCGTCCTGGCTTGTAAATCTTTCTGTTACTCCGCTTTCAAATGCAGCAGATTTTAAAAACGGCGGACAGCCTTACAGGCTCTATTTGCCATGGAGTGACGTTGGATTGACGACAGGTCAGAACCTTCAAATTTTCTGCTTTACGCTTGCTTTGTTGCAACTGTCTGTTGCCCATATTAAGGGTATTAAGCGGAATTTGAAGAATAAGTCATTAAAGGTTTTAGGGGAGTTTGGTTCTTTAGTTCAGCTTTGGGGAATGTTCTATGTAGTTCTTTCTATGGTAGTAAGTTCTCAGATTTTCCCTCTTAACCTTGTCGTAAACGGAATTCCTGTCGGAATGACGGCGATTTTGCTTGTTGCAGGAGGTTTTGCACTTAGTTTTATATTTGCAAATTATGAAGGCAGTCTTGGAAAATCGATTCTGGAAAGTTGTAAGAATATAATTTCTGTTTTGCTAGGCGTTGTAAACGTTTTCTCAGATATTGTTTCTTATATAAGGCTTTGGGCTGTAGGACTTGCAGGTGCTGCAATTTCTAATACTGTAAATACAATGGCAGGACCGCTGATGGGACACGCCATTCTGTTTATTGCCGCAGTTTTACTGCTTGTTTTTGGACATGGTTTGAATATGATTTTGAACTTATTGTCTGTAATTGTTCATGGTGTCCGGTTAAATACATTGGAGTTTTCAACTCATCTCGGAATGTCATGGTCTGGTTTTAAATATGAACCGTTCAAAGAAACGGTAAAAAAATAATTCTCTTGTTTTAAACAAGAAATTTTAAGGAGATATATATGAACTTTGGTATGTTAGGTGCTGCTGTTGCTATGGGTATTGCTGCTATCGGATCTGCAATTGGTATTGGAATTGCCGGACAAGGTGCTATCGGTGCATGGAAAAGATGTTATGTAAATAACAAACCTGCTCCGTTCATCCTGACAGTATTTGCAGGTGCTCCTTTGACACAGACTATTTACGGTTTCCTTCTCATGCAGAATATGGCTTCTTCATCTAAAGATCCATGGTTTCTTTTGGGCTTAGGTATTGCTTCTGGTCTTGCAATGTGCTTTTCTGCTATTGCACAGGGAAAAGCCGGTGCTGCAGGTTCAGATGCACTTGGAGAAACTGGAAAAGGTTTTGCACAGTACATCATGGTTGTAGGTCTTTGTGAAACTGTTGCCTTGTTTGCAATGGTATTCTCTATGATTATGTGTTAATCAAAATTAACTGATTATTTTAAAGGCTGTCTGGTATAGGTTTTATATCAGACAGTTTTTTTATGCTTTTTATTGAAAAGTATAGCTTGAAATATTTTTCAATATGCAGTTTTTATTTATCATTTATTTTGATATAATTACATTATGACAGAAAATTTTATAAAACCGCGGACAGTTTTTATTGGCGGTTCGGGAATTACAAAGCGTTTAAGTATTGGCGGTGAAAATCCTGTTTCAATCCAGACAATGTGGAAAGAACCGATTGACAGAATTATAGATGATGATATTGCATTTGAAGAATTGTTAAAGCGCCTTGACATTCTGCAAAAACTCGGCTGCGACATTTTGCGCTTTGCCGTTCCTGATACAAAAAGTGCAAAGGCGCTTGTAAAAATTGCAAGTCATACATCAATGCCGCTTGTTGCTGACATTCACTTTGATTACACTCTTGCGCTTGAATGTCTTACTGGTAATGTTGCTGCAATCAGAATAAATCCTGGAAATATCGGAAGCCGTGACAGAGTTGAAAAAGTCGTAAATGCATGCAGGGAAAAAGGTACTGCAATCAGAATCGGTGTAAATACGGGAAGCCTTCCGAAAGATTTGGCAGAACAGGTTGAACAGAACTTGATTACTCGGGCAAAAGCTCTTGCACAGACAGCTGCACGCGAATCTCAGGTTTTTGAAGAATTAAAATTTGACCAGTACGTCGTAAGCATGAAAGCTTCTAGCGTTCAAGAAACTGTTTTGTCAAATGAAGAATTTGCAAGACACTATGACGTTCCTCTTCATATCGGCGTTACGGAAGCAGGACCTTTAATAAGCGGTGTAGTAAAGTCAACTCTTGCTTTTAGTAAACTTCTTTGCGAAGGAATCGGAAGTACAATCCGTGTAAGCCTTTCATCTTCACCTGAAAATGAAATAATTACGGGTCGTGAAATTCTGCATGAATGTGGCCTAAAAAGAGGCGGTGTTACGCTGATTTCCTGTCCCCGCTGCGGAAGGCTTGGCTTTGATGTTCACGGTTTTGTCGAGCGCTGGCAGAATGAACTTTTATCGCTTGACAAAAATATTACTGTCGCCGTAATGGGGTGTGTCGTAAACGGACCGGGAGAAGCAAAACACGCAGATTTGGGAATCGCAGGGGCAGGCGATAAAGCGATAATTTTTAAAAAAGGAAAAATAGTACGAACAATTGAATCAAAAAATGCCGATACTGAATTCAGGCAGGAGTTATATTCATTGTGAAAAAAAAATCTGCAATTATATTATTTACGTTAATTTTCTTTATAGGTTTTTCAGTATTCTCTGATAATATGCGTTCTGACGGTTCTCAAGAATCCTGGCGGGTTTTAAAAAAAGCACAGCAGGAATTTGACTTGAACAATTATGCGATGTCAATGAAACTGGCGCAGGACTCGATTTCCCTCAGAAAAAAAGAAATTCAATATGCTGATAACATATTGCAAAGTGCTTTAAATCCGTATCAAGTTAGAAAAGCCGGCGATTACATAGAAGACGTATTGAAAATCCTTGACGAGCGTCAGGAATATGAAGCTTATTCGATTATTAAACGAATAACTGAGCAGAAAGGAATTGAGTTTTTTAAAGGTTCTATTTCTAAATTGACTGAATACCTTAAAAAGCGCGTAAATTATCCGGAAGCATTTTTTCTTATTGCAAGAATTTACAAACTCGAAGGCGAATATAGCATAGCGCTTTATTATCTTGAAAAAGCCCGCAAAAGTGCTGATTTGCTTGAAGTTCCGTCCCAGCAGGCAGACATTTTGTATGAGATGGCTGATATTGCAGAATTCCTTGATGATACTGTAATGCAGGAAAAAGCCCTGCTTTTAATTGCAAACAGTGACGGTAAATTTAATGATTCGACTTTGAAAAATGCGCTTTTGCGGACTTCAAAATCTGAAAAAGAAGACAATTCTTCGCGGTTTTTCTCGCTGTACAGGATTGATGCCGTAAATACAATCAGGGCATATTTTAAGTTGAGTTCGCTTTATGCTGAAAATAAAAAATATCAGGATTCCTATCTTACAAATTTATACGGTGTTTTAATTTCTTTTACCCACATAAATTCGATTCTGGAAGAACGCGATTCTGATTATTCATATAAATCATTGGAATCATTTTTTTCTAAACTGTCGCTTTATCCTGATATTATGAAATGGTGCAATGACATAGGATTTTGGAAAGGTTTTTATGACATCTATGAACTGGGCAGAAAAAATAATTTTGCCCGTTTTCCGAATGACATTCTGAATAATTTAGCCAGATTCTGTCCTGAAGGGTATTGGCAAAAAGCTGCAGAACAGAAGTTGAACGAAAAGTAACTTCCTCAATTTTCGTCTTGCATCAATAATGAAGTCCGATTCCGAATGAAATCTCATAAACAGAAACAGCAGGACGCCAGCTTGTATTTATCAAATCTTTAAACAAAAGGCTTCCTATATCAAATCCCGCGCTCGCACGTATTTGAAGTGATTTCCATCGCAATGGGAAAACAAGAAATTCGATTCCTGCGGTATAGTAACCATCTTTTAACTCAAAAGAAGAACCTGTTGCCCTGTTTGTATAAAGTGCAAAATCAATAAACGGTGAAATCTGCAGTTCAAAATTCAGTTTTCGTAAAAATTTTAATCCAATTTTTTCAAAGTCAGTTGTAAATATGTGAATCGGCAAATCAAGATTCACGACTAGAGCAGAAGGCGTACTGCATGCATAAATGTCGTTTGTATTTACGACAGGATTAAAAAACTCATCATCTCTGATTCCTCTGAGCCTGTTCCCTATTTTTTTATTTTTGTTCATATAAGAAAAGGCATATACGCGGCTTGCAAAACCTACGAATTTTCCTGCAAGAAAGCCTGAAAATTCGCCTTCAAAACCTATTACCATGTCGTCAATTAAAAAATTATATCCGGCATCCTGCCTTAAATATGTTGAAAAACCTTTTCTAAAATTTCCGTCCCAGTTGACTCTGCCTGCTGAAATTTTATTTGAAAACAAAAGTTCCGGGCTTATAAGTTCATCATTTTTTAAATTTATTTTATCATTGATTTTCCAGTTGTAAGTATAATTTACGCTCGGTGTGTAAACCAAATCGCCCCAATTTTCAAAAACTTCAAGTTTTATAGGAATTGAAAAATCTGCAACTTCTCCAAAATACATTGAATCATTATAAACTTTGTAGTCAAAGTCATTGATAATTTTCTGTGTCAAAGTTAAGTCAAACGAAATCCTTTCCAGTGGAATCTTAAACGTAAATCCAGTATTACCTTTCCATTCTGGCATTTCCTTTGCAATCGTGTATGAAAAATCTAAATCATTGTTCCAGGAGGCTTCGATAATGCCAAAATAAAACGGCAAGCTGTAATTAAAAGCGCCTCCAAAAGTAAATTCAAGATTATCAGAAGTTTTTCCCTGATTAATTCCAAAATAAAGTTCGGCTTCAAGCTCGTTTAATGTACCAAAGGCATTTGAGTTTTTTAATTTTGCTTTTAGGACATGACCGTCTTTTGAATCGTATTTGTAATAGGGGAGAACGATAAAATTTTTGGAGTCCAGTATTTTTATCTGGAGTGATACGGCAGACGGCAGGTTCTCGTTTTCTGACGATGGCTGCGACGTAAAAAAATCGATTTGAATGTCGTCAAAAGTGCGTAGATTTTTATACTGCTGAATCAAATCTGAAATATAAGACTGCAATTCATCTTGAGAGGTAAAAATCCGTTTATGGTCAATTTTAACTTTTTTCTGCAGATGCTGTTCGCCTGTAATTCCGTTTATAAAATAAATTTCATTGACAATCTGATACTTCTCAGCGGAAACTATATTGCAAAGTATCAGGCATAAAGCAAAAAATAAAGTCATAAATTTTTTCATATAGATCTCCTTTTAGAAACATAAAACTGCTATCGTTTTAAATAATTGCTGTCTATCCAGTTCAAATATTCACCGCTCTGGATATGTTTAATCCACTCTTTATTTGAAAGATTCCATTTTACAGTAAGCAAAAGTCCTTCTTCAAAAGTCATTTTGCGCTGCCAGTTAAGTTCATTTTTTATTTTAGTACAGTCAATTGCATAGCGCTTGTCATGACCCGGGCGGTCTTTTACATAGGTAATGTTTTCTTTTATTTTTGCAATGTCAAGGTTCAGTTCATTTGACGTAAGTTCAATCAGTTTTTCAAGAAGCGTGATGTTCTGCCATTCATTTTCGCCTCCGATGTTGTATTTTTCGCCAGTCTTTCCGTTTTTCATAATCTGCCATACTGCGCGGTTATGGTCTTCTACATAAATCCAGTCACGAATATTTGTTCCCTGACCGTAAACAGGAAGCTTTTTGCCCTGTGAAATATTTAAAATCATAAGCGGTATTAATTTTTCAGGGAACTGGTACGGACCGTAATTATTTGAACAGTTGCTTAATGTAACCGGCAGTCCGAAAGTATGATTGTAAGCCATTACGATATGGTCGCTCGACGCTTTGCTTGCAGAATAAGGACTTCTCGGGTCATACGGAGTAGTTTCCGTAAAATATCCAGTTTCTCCTAAAGAGCCGTAAACTTCGTCAGTTGAAATATGATGAAAAAGTATGTCATCTCTTATATTGTCTAGAGAAGTTTTCCAGTAATTTTTTGCACATTCAAGCAAAGTGTAAGTTCCTAAAACGTTTGTCTTAATAAAAGCTTCTGGCTCTAGAACTGAACGGTCAACATGGCTTTCTGCTGCAAAGTGAATGACAGTATCGATGTCATATTCTGCAAAAATATGTTCGACAAGTTTTTTATCACAGATATCACCTTTTACAAAAAAATAGCGCCGTTTATCTTCTGTCGTTCCGCTGCCGTATTTTTTTTCAATGTCAGAAAGATTTTCAAGATTGCCGGCATAAGTCAGAGAATCAAGATTTATGATTTTTCCAGTAAAACCAGAATCCATAAATTCCTTTGAACCGCTTGCACTTTCATTGAAAAGATAGTGAATGAAATTTGAACCTATAAAACCTGCACCACCTGTAATTAAAATATTCTTTAATTTTCTTTCAGACATATTAACCTCAAAATTTAGAATGATTTGTTCTTGATAAAATTTTCAAGAGATTTATCCCAAGCTGGAATTTTTATTTTTAACGTATTTAAAATTTTTTCTTTTGATAAAACGGAGAATGCCGGGCGCTTTACTTTTGATGCGTATTCAGAAGTTGAACACGGAAGAACATTGCAGTCGTTTGTTATGCGGCCGTATTTTTTGCCGAGTGCATAAATTTTTTCTGCAAAGTCAAACCAGGAAATTTCTCCCATATTCGTAAAATTATAGATTCCGTATGGAATTATTGATTTTAAATCAAAAGCATTTGCGTTCTTTTCAGATTTCTCGATTATTCTGATAATGCAGTCTGCAAGGTCACCTGCAAAAGTAGGCGAGCCGAACTGGTCATTTACGACTTTGATTTCTTCTTTTTCGTTCATCAGTTTTATCATCGTATATACAAAATTCGGATGTGAATAACCGTAAAGCCACGCTGTCCGTAAAATGTAATATTGCGTCATTGCCTGCTGAATAAAATCTTCGCCGTCGCTTTTTGTTTTGCCGTAAATGCCGATCGGATTTTTTGTCATGTTTTCAGTATAAGCACAAGAGGAAGTTCCGTCAAAAACATAGTCTGTAGAAATGTGGATTAATTTTATTCCGTTGTATCTGGCAATTTGGGCAATATTTTTTGCGCCTGTAGAATTCAACTGTTCTGCAAGTTCCGGTTCAGATTCTGCTTTTTCGACGGCGGTGTAGGCTGCACAATTTACAATCCATTTTATTTTAAGGCTGTCTTTATTTTCCGGCGAATGAACGAGATAGGATTTTGCTTCCTGCGCGCATAGGAAAGATTCAAGACTTTCATTTTTTGTAATGTCAACTTCTCTTCCTGTGCCGACATATGGAATTTTTTTACTGTCAAGCTGCCTGCAAAGTTCAGAACCTAACATTCCGTTTGCACCGATTACCCAAATCATTTTCTGTACTCCAAAATAAATATATTAGCAAAAATTATGTTTGATTACAAATTATAAATCAAAGTAGACTTTATTTTTATCAAAAAGCGGAAGTTTTTTATCTTTTTCGCTTAAGATTATATTTTCAAAATCAATATCTATTATATTTTTCCAGTCGATATTGATTACCGGGTCATTCCACATTATGCCGCTTTCACACTCGGGATGATAATAATCAGTACATTTGTATGCAAAAATTGCAGATTCTGATTTTACGTAAAAACCGTGGGCAAAACCTTCGGGAATATAAAACTGATTCTGCTTTTCTGAGTCGAGCAGTACAAAATGATATTTTCCAAAAGTTTTTGAGTTTTTCCGTAAATCAACGGCAATATCAATAACCTGTCCAGATATGGCTCTGACAAGTTTTCCTTGAGGAAATTTTTCCTGAAAGTGAAGTCCGCGTAATACTCCTTTTTTGCTTAATGACTGATTATCTTGTACAAATTTCATCGTCAATCCAGCTTCAAAAAAATCTTTTTCAGTATAGCTTTCAAAAAAATATCCCCGGTTATCGCCAAAAACTTTTGGTGAAATTTCAAATAAGCCGTCAATCGGACATTTTGTAAAAGTAAAAGGCATTAAATGACACTCCCTGCAATAAATTTCAAGTATTCCCCATAATCTGTTTTATAGCCTGATGCAGTTTCCAGAAGGCTGTCTTTTGAAATCCATTTGTTTCTGTATGCAATTTCTTCTATGCAGGAAACATACATGCCCTGACGTTTTTGAATTGTTGCAATAAAATTGGAAGCTTCCAGAAGTCCGTCATAAGTTCCTGTATCAAGCCAGGCCATTCCGCGTCCTAAAAGTTCAACGTTCAGTTTTCCCTGTTTTAAGTATTCGTTGTTTACAGCCGTAATTTCTATTTCGCCGCGTTTGCTCGGTTTTACATTTTCTGCAATCTGGACTACTGAATTATCGTAAAAATAAAGTCCCGGCACTGCATAATTTGACTTCGGTTCCTGAGGTTTTTCTTCAATACCAAGAACTTTTCCGTCTTTGTTAAATTCAACTACACCGTATGCTGTCGGGTCTTTTACATAATAACCAAAGATTACAGCACCTTTGTTATTTTTTATAGATTCTGCAGCACGTGTTAAAGTACTCGTAAAACTCTGACCATAAAAAATGTTATCCCCAAGAACCATTGCAACATCATCATTTCCGATAAAATCTTTGCCGACAATAAAGGCGTCTGCAAGTCCCCTCGGTTTTTCCTGAACTTTGTATTCAAATTTCATTCCGAGTAAAGTTCCGTCACCTAAAAGTTCTTTAAAAACAGGCAAATCACGCGGTGTCGAAATAATTAAAACTTCCCGTATTTTTGCAAGCATCAAAACAGAAAGAGGATAATAAATCATCGGTTTGTCATAAAGCGGCAAAATCTGTTTTGAAACGGCCTTTGTCAAAGGATACAATCTTGTTCCCGAACCGCCTGCCAGAATAATTCCTTTCATTTTGTTTCTCCGTTTTTGCTCGAATTTAATTTCTCCTCAGGGGAGTGTATGTTTGCATTCTGATTATTTGTTACTGTATAATATATGAAATGAATTGCACAATAAAAAACAATCATAAATACAAAAATTGCAATCAATAAGATTGAGCCTTTGTCCTCTTTTATATACATTCCAAGTCCTGCTGCAAGACACAAGCAAACTTGAATTGAGAGCAAAAATATCAAAGTCTGAACTTTTGTAAAGCCAAGTGCAATCAGTTTGTGATGAATGTGTCTTGAGTCAGGTGATAAAAAAGAACGGTGTTCCCTTGTACGACGCCACATTGCAGCAATCGTGTCAAGCATAGGAATGCTTACAAGTACAAGCATTACAAGCAGTTTGTTATATTCAAAATTTGAAGTTGAATAATAAAGCGGCAGTGCTGAAATCATAAAGCCCATAAACTGACTTCCGCCATCGCCCATAAAAATCTTTGCTTTCGGCTTGTTGTAAATCAGAAATCCTGCAATCGCAGCTGCCATCATAAAACAAATTCCTGCTGTAGGTCGGGCAGAGCGAAGAAAAATTATTCCGAGTGAACATAAAATAAGGAACGAAAGACCTCCGCAAAGACCATCTATTCCGTCAATTAAGTTGAATGCATTTATAATTCCAATCATCCAAAAAAATGTAAGTATATAACTGAACCAGACAGGAATTTCCCAATTACAGATTTGCTTGAATCTATAGCCGTTTAAGATTACGATTAAAACAGCAATAACCTGAAAGAGAAGTTTAAACAGTGCCTTAAAATTAAAAAAGTCATCGGCTAGAGCAAAAATAAAAATTATTCCGCCTGCAATGATAAGGGGCAGTACATGTGTCGGATTATTTGCCGGTGAGACAATAAAATATGTCATTGAAGAAATTACAAAGGCAATGATTATTCCCAACCCGCCAAGTCGCGGAATGTTTCCTTTGTGAATTTTCCTTTCATTTTGAGTATCATACCAACCAAAATGCCTGCATATAAAAATTATGACAGGAGTAATAACAACACTTATTGCAAAAGAAAAAGCAACCATCCACCACATAAAAGTTCTCCAATATCCCTAGGGAAGTGCTGATTAACACTTGAAGCATTACTCAGCACTTCCCGTCAAATTGCCGTAAGGCATTGCCTTACGGCAATTAGCTACATTCAAAGTTAACACTGAAAAATCCTCAATAGGATTTATTCAGTGTTTCCCTAGTTAATTGATTTTACCACATCACGCACAAGATTACTAGAACCTTTTTTCATTATGAGTGCCTTGCCGTTTTTTATTACGACTATCAAATCCTGAACATCGCATAATGCCACAGGAATATCAGAATAGACAAAGCAATTTTCAGATTCAGCCTTTGCAATTACGTTTTCGTTTCCTTCTGCAAATTTAGAAAAAGCATCCCAGCTTCCTACATCGTCCCAGTTAAAGCTTGTGCTGACTGCGTATGCATTTTTTGTCTTTTCTGCGATTGCATTGTCAATTGCGATTTTCGGAGTTTTTTTATAGGCTTCTTCCATTTCCTGCCATTGTGAAATATAAAAAATGTCGTGAATTTTTGAAAGTTCTGGTGCTTTTCCTGTACTTACACATTCAAAGGCTTGTGAAACTTCCGGTTCACATTTTTTAAGTTCCGATTTTAAAAATTGCGATGTAAAACCGAACATTCCGCTGTTCCAGAAGTATTTGCCGCTTGCAAAATATTCATTCGCAGTTTTCTGGTCAGGTTTTTCTTTAAAAGTGTCGATTTTATATGTTTTTGGAGTAATAGAATTTCCTGTTTTTATGTAGCCGTATCCTGTGCTAGCTTCTGTAGGAGGAATTGCAAAACAGACGAATTTGTCTGTAGCTGCAGCTTTATAAGCTTCTTCGCAGTCTGTAACAAAGTTTTCAACAGGCTTGATTATATGGTCGCTTGTTAAAACCAGAACAGAGTGTTCTTTTTGAGGAACTAAAAGTTCAAGCATGTGGCATGATAAAATTATCGGGGCTGTCGTATGCTTTGGTTCCGGTTCTGCAAGAATAATAAGGTCTTCCTGTATTTTCTGTTTTTCTGCATCAGGAACTTTGCATGATAATTCGTACGCGTTCTTTGCGCATGATTCAAGCAAATCTTTTCTTGTTGCAATTATGATTTTTCCTTCAATTTTTAATGCAAGCGCCCTTAAAATTGAATTCTGCAAAAGCGTAATGTTGTTTCCGAGGCTCAAAAATTGTTTTGGATTATCAGGACGACTGGCAGGCCATAATCTTTCTCCGAATCCTCCTGCTAAAATAATTACATCTGTAAACATAAGAATTCTCCCAAAATTTATCGTTTTTTTATTTCAGTTTGTCAAAAACAAAATTGCAAAATGTCTTGATTCTGTTCATAAAGGACAGTTCAATTCTCTTTGCCAAAAAAGGAATCTTCGGTGCATTTACGCCTCCGATTCCGTACAATACCCAGTGTCCTTCTGTTTTAAAAACTATTATAACGGACTTCATATTGTGAGGTGACACACAGTTTATCGAATTGTATTTTATGTAATCAGAATTTATATTTTCATAATAAAGTAAATTTTTGGATGTAATGATTTTTATTTCAGACAGAATAGTGCCGAAAGGTTCCATAAAAAAATCTGCATTGATTACTTTTATCGTTTTTGCCGGTGAGTTTTCAGAATTTTGAAAATCACTCTTTTCTTCAATAATTTTTGCATCTGAATACAAATCGACCCAAATTTTATTATGCTCAGAATAATACGGAATGCCTTTGTAAGACGGAATGTCAGACAGAACTTTGTTTATTTTTGAGATTATGTCAGGCTGACTGTCTTCCGGGATAATTTGGATTATTTCAGACAGATAATTCGGGCGTAATTCCTTCATTTCTGACATCAATTTTACGGCATTTTCATTGCCTTGCTGAATGCAGATGTTTGAATAGTTTTTTGTATTTCTTATGAGAACTTGACCGCTTAAAAGTATTTTTTTTTCTTCTTCTGTAAGATGTGAATTAAAAATTCTGTCCAGATTCACTTTGTATTGTTCTGCAAAAGAAAGAGAAAAACAGAAAATAAATAAAAAGAACAGACAGGTTTTTAAAATAAAATTTTTCATTTTGTTTATATATTCTATAATAAAAACTTGTTTTGTTCAATCAAAGTTACAGATATCAAAGTTACAGACTGCCGCAGATGATGCAGAAATCTGTAACTTTTGCACAATTCCGTCACGATTATGCAAAAAATCAGCGGCCATGACAGAATTTATATTTCTTCCCTGACCCGCACGGACAAGGCTCGTTTCTTCCTACTTTAGGCATCATTCGTTTTACTGTTGCATTTTCACTTTGAGTATGCTGCTGCATAGCCCCGGAAGCTGCCTGCCTTCGTGCCTGATCTCCGTTTATTACTGACCGCACTGCTGCAAAATTATTGTTGCTTTCTTCGTGCTTTGCATTGATTTTCTGCATCTGTGACTGCGCTTTTGCCCTCTGTGCAAGTGCTTCAGGCGAAAGCTGAACCCTTACTTTAAACAGTCTTGAAATGATAGAAGTCCTGATAGAGTCGAGCATGTCATAGAATACGTTAAATCCGTCTATTTTATATTCTGTAAGCGGATTTTTCTGACTGTATGTCCTCAAAGAAACGGCTTCCCTTAAACTTTCAAGGAATTCAAGCTGGTCAAGCCATTTTTTGTCAATCGCCTGAATGTACTGATAGCGAATGAACATATTGAGGTTTTCTTTTCCTGCAAGTGTTTCTTTTTCCGTTATATCATTCTGAAGTGCAGCACAGATTCTCTCTTCTGAAATATCCTGGCTTGTAAACTGAATTCCAAACGTGTCACGCAGTTTTGTTAAGAGTTCCATTTCGGCATTAGGATTTTTTCTGTCAGAATTGTATTCTTCAAGCATGTCTGCAACAAGTTCCCTGGCGTTTTCAAATACGCGCTGTGCAAGATTTTCATCTGCAAGAATGGAATCACGTTCTTCGTAAATTACAGAACGCTGTTCATTTAAAACATCATCGTAATCAAGAAGGTGTTTTCGTATTTCAAAGTTTCTCTGTTCAACTTTCTGCTGGGCCTTTGCGATTGACTTATTGAGCATAGGGTGGTCAATAGGTTCTCCAGGTTCCATTCCAATACGGCTCATTATTGCCTTCATCCTTTCGCCACCGAAAAGCCGCATTAAGTCATCGTCCATTGAAATGAAGAATTTTGAACGTCCCGGATCTCCCTGTCGTCCTGAACGGCCGCGAAGCTGATTGTCAATACGGCGTGATTCATGGCGTTCTGAACCGATTACGTAAAGTCCGCCGCATTTTTTTACTTCTTCATAATCCTGAGCGTATTTTTCTTTTTCTATTTTTAAAGCCTGTTCATACTGTTCTGGAGTTGCATTTGTTCCTGCGCGTTTTCTTGCCCGCATTTCAGGATTTCCGCCAAGCTTGATGTCAGTACCGCGTCCTGCCATGTTTGTAGCGATTGTTACGGCTCCTTTGCTTCCGGCTTCTGCGATAATCATTGCTTCACGGGCATGGTTTTTAGCATTTAAAACTTCATGCTTTATACCTTTTTTTGTAAGAAGGGCAGAGAGGTGCTCTGATTTTTCAACAGAAACAGTACCGACTAAGACAGGCTGACCTTTGTCGTGAGCCTGCTTTATTTCTTTTGCAATAGCTTCCCATTTATCGCTTTCGTTCAAGTAAACTTCATCGTTTTCATCTATACGCTGAACAGGTCTGTGTGTAGGAATTGCAACTACATCAAGCTTGTAAATTTTGTTGAATTCGACAGCTTCTGTTGCGGCAGTTCCAGTCATTCCCGAAAGCTTTTTGTACATTCGGAAAAAGTTCTGGAACGTAATCGTTGCCATCGTTCTGTTGCGCTGGGCAATCCTTAAATGCTCTTTTGCTTCGATAGCCTGATGAAGTCCATCTCCGTATCTTCTGCCTTCTAATACACGGCCTGTAAATTCATCTACAATCTGAACCTGACCGTCACGCACGATATAGTCAACGTCAATTTTATAAAGCTGGTGCGCGCGCACTGCCTGCGTAAAATAATGCACGTATTCAAAGTTTTCTTCGTCAAAAACTGTCGTTCCTGCAGGGATGAGATTGTGCTGATGAAGAATCTGGTCGATATGGTCCATACCTTTTGCAGTGAACGAAACGCGCTTTGATTTTTCGTCAAGCGTAAAGTCGCCTTTTAAAGCCTTTCTCTGTTCAGGTTCAAGCTGAACTTCGTCAGGATAAATTCCTGTCTCAGGGTCTTTTTCCATTTCGACAAGCTGACCTACGTATTTATCTACTTCGTGGAATTTGTAAGTATCGTCTTCGCCCTGTCCTGAAATAATCAGCGGAGTTCTTGCTTCATCAATGAGGATTGAGTCAATTTCATCGACAATACAGAAGTTAAATCCGCGCTGGACTTTTTCTTTAGGGTCAATCTGCATGTTGTCACGCAGATAGTCAAAACCAAATTCGTTGTTCGTTCCGTAAGTAATATCACAGGCATAAGCTTCGCGGCGTGCATTATTGTCCATGTTGGAAAGAATCGTTCCGACTGTCTGACCAAGATAGGCATATACAGGTTTCATCCAGGCAGCGTCACGTTCTGCAAGATAATCATTTACTGTAACGATATGAACACCTTTTCCTGTTAGGGAATTAAGATATGCTGCGGCAACGCACATAAGTGTTTTACCTTCACCTGTTTTCATTTCTGTAATGCGTCCAGAGTTTAGGACGAGAGAACCCATAAGCTGAACATCATAGGCACGTTCTCCTAAGACACGCTTTGCAGCTTCTCTTGCGAGTGCAAAAGCTTCGACCAGAATGTCGTCAAGAGTTTTTCCGGAAGCGAGCTGGTCTTTAAATATTTGTGTCTGTTTTGGAAAATCTTCTGCACTGAGGGATGCTGCCCATGATTCTTTTTCATTGATGGCAGCAACAATTGGCTTTAACATTTTTACATCACGGTCATTTTGGGAACCGAAAATTGCAGTCAAAATCTTATCTAATAACATAATACTTATAAATATACTAAAGAATGTAATAATTGACAATAATTTCTTATACCTTTATTCTATTAATAATTATGAAAAAAACTTGTTTAATTTGCCTGAGTGTGTGCGCATTTGTTTCTGCTTTTTTTGTTTCATGTAAACGAAGCGGCGTTGTTTCTTCGATTAAGCGTGATGATTTGTTTTCACTTAAATACGGAAATTTTGAAAACCAGCTTAATTTTTTTGATTTGTCAGAAACAGGAAACGACATTCACACAGAGCTTGCAATGAAAGACGGCTTTTTTTATATTTCAAATGGGGAATCAAAAAAGATAATAGAAATGAATTCTTATGGCGATTTGCTGTCGCTTTATTTTAACAGTGAAGAAAATCCTGCGCCTTTGTTCAATTCTTCAAAAAACAATATCATCGGCATGCAGTCAAAAGCTCAGGAAATCAGCACAAAAAAAGTAATCGACTATCCTTTCAACAATCCGTCAAAAATCTGCGTTGATTCAAAACAGAGAATCTATGCTGTCGAAGTTCTCCCACAGGAACGGCAGGAAAATGAAAACAAACGCATTTTACGTCAGGTTGTCTTGCGTTTTGACGGAGACTCTTTTATTGATTACATAGGGCAGCAGGGACCTGGCGGAACTCCTTTTCCGTTTATAAAAAACATTTACACGACGTCAAAAGATGAACTTGTAGTAATCTGCATTGTTCCTGAAGGACTTGAAGTATTTTGGTTTTCTGAATCAGGATATCTTCTGCACAACATTCTCATAAACTCTGACGATGCTCCCAATCCGTTTAAAGACAATGACAATTCAATATTCTTAAAAGTTGAAAACGTAATTCCAGACAGCAATGCCTACAGACTGTATGTTAAAATCGATTATTATAATACGACGATTGACGAAACAAGCAAAATTCAGTCTAGAATTGATTATAACTCAACTTATATTTATTCCCTCGATGCAGTTTCTGGAAAATACGGAAAATCAGTAATGATTCCTCCGTATGAAGAATATGTTACGCAGGGATTCAGCAAGCAGGTTCTAAAAAGTCCGTACGATTTTCTCGGCGTAACTGAAAATAACTGGATGTTTTTTACAATCATAACTGCAGACGGATATGTAGTTCAGATTTTTGATCCATCAAGCAATAAAGTTTTAAGGAGATTGCTCCAGTTTGATACTGATAAAGTAATGTATGACAGTTTTTCTCTTTCTGGAAAGGGAATTATAAGTGCACTTCTAGCATACAGCGAAAAAGTTGATGTTGTGTGGTGGCGCACTGACTATCTGCTTGATTCTCTAGTAAAAAAATAAGGTTAAAAAGAATGCCGTTTTGGGAGAATATGAAAGAAACTGAAGAGCCTTCTCAAAAAACTTCAGATTATGAAAATGCAGAAAACAATTCACGGCTTTTTCATGAAGAACGGATGAAAAATGCTCCTAAAATTGTTCAGGATTACTATAACGGTACAGGGCTCAAGTTTGAAAAAGGTCTTTTTAAAGTTCTCGTTGCAAAAAAATCAAATCGCATTATTTTTTTAATTATGATTTTCTGTTTTGCTATTCTTTTTATAACGAATAATTTGGCAAATAAAGGCAATTTAAAAGTAATAAACGGATATGAGTGTGAACTGCAGTCTTTTTCTTATGACGACAGGCTTTTTGCAAGCGTAAAAATTCATCCGTTAAAAAAGACAAAAACACAGCTGTCAAATCAGGAAAAAAAAGAGGGTAAAACCATATCGTTTCCTGTAAACATAGTTTTTTACGGAATTTCTGAGTCAGGTGTTCAGATGGAGTTTCAGAATGACATAAATGGTGAAATTTTTTTGAATTCAAACATTTACAGAACTGATTCTGACGATTATAATGTAACAGATGTTATTGCAAGAGTTTCTGTAGGAGATGAGAGCGGAGAATTATCTGTAAAGGTAAATCGAAGGCTTCAATAATATTAATTCCATAAATTCGGGAGATTTTATTTATTATGGTTCAGTTTTATTTTTTGTCAGTTTTATTGAATATTTTAGCCGGAATAATTTTGATAAATTCCAATAATTCAACGAAACTGGAATCAGATAATTTTGACATTGACGACGCTGACGAAAAAAGCAGGATTAAAAAGGTAAAGTCAACTTTAAAAAATGACAGCATCCTTTCAAACGAAACATTTTGTCTTGTAACAGGCGCGCTTTGTACACTGACAGGTTTTATCAAATTATTCTTTACGTTCAGCAATAACGGAAAAAATATTATAATTATAGGAGATTTACTGCCTGCATTATTCGGACTTGCAGGCGGTCTGATTATTATTCTTGAATATTATGCAAATTCATTTGCAGAACATGACCTGCCGGAATTTATAGAAACTGTATTCTTTAAAAACAAAAAATATTTCGGTATCGTCTGTATAATTGCCGGAATCCTTCATTTTGCAATTCCTGGATTTGTGGTTTTCTAAGATGAACAGATCAATTGCCTGCATCGCCTTTAAAAATGACAAAATTCTTATTGCGCACAGGAATTCTTCAGGGCAAATGTGCAACAGATGGGAATTCCCCGGTGGAAAAGTTGAAGAGGGCGAAACTGATTCTCAGGCTATAATAAGGGAAATGAATGAAGAATTCGGCATTACAGTCGAAGTTCTGCAGAAAATAACGACAGGAACTTTTTTTCACAACGGAAAAGAACGTCAGCTTGATGTTTATCTGATAAAAGTTCCGCATGACGGAATTGAAAAAAAATATGTCCTTACGGAACATACAGAATATGAGTGGGTCGGTATAAATGAAATACCAAAAGATAATTTCGTTGATTCTGATTTAGCTGTTTATCCTCAAATCCGTAAATTTCTGCTTGATAATTTTAAATAGTCTTAATACGGAATTTTATTTTATGAAAAAGATTATATTTTTGCTTGCAGTTTTTTCAATTTACTTTTTTTCTTCCTGTAAACCCAGAAATGAACAGATAGTTTTTCAGGAAAACGACGTAATCAATTTAAATCCGTCAATTTACTGGGCTGTCGTTACAGAGCCGTACGCAGCGTTCCGCAAGGAAGCTTCATGGGATTCCAGTGCGCTTGACCACTGCAAGCTTGGAGATGTATTGATGATAGAAGGCTGCGTTATTCTGAATAAAAAAAATGATTTGTCTGTAAAAGAAATCTGGTATCGTTTTGACAAAGGCTGGCTTGTAGAAAGCAGTGTCAGCGTATACCAGAATAAACTTAAAGCTCAGAAAGCGGCTGCTTCTTTGCTGAAATAATTTTAACGGCTTCTTGTACCGTAATGTTTTCAAAAAGTTCCCGCGTCTTTAAGTCTTTTAAAGTAATAATGCCTTTTTCGCACTGTTCCTTATTACAAAGAATTCCCCAATGAATGTTTTTTGCTTCTGTAACATTATACTGCTGGTTCATCTTTTTTGGTTCAGGGAAAACTTCTGCATTAATGCCGCATTTCCGTAATTCTGCGGCAATCTTCTGATATGTTACGATGTCAGACAAATCCTGACAGAAAATTTCTGCATCAAGATAACTGCCTTTTTTTTCTGTAAGCCCGAGCTGCTCAAGGGCGGCAATCAGCCTGTCAAGCCCGATTGACCCGCCAACACCTGCAACTTTTTCTTTCATATAAAGACCTGCAAGGTTATCATAACGACCGCCAGAACATATTGAACCGATAGAAGGCAAGTCATCAAGAAAAGTTTCGTAAACTACGCCAGTATAATAATCAAGTCCGCGTGTAATCGACGGATCAAGAACAAAACTTGATTCGATTTCACTTGCGCACATCATGTCATAAATTTCTTTCAGGCGCGCAGAGTCCTTGTCCTTTCCGCCTGCAAAATTTTCAAGTTGCGAAAGAATTTCCAAAAACGAACCTGAGGAACTTATGTATTTTATTATTTCCTCTGATTTTTCACTGCTGAGAGTATATTCGGTAAGTTCCTTTACGACTTCTTCTTTGCCGATTTTTGCAAGTTTGTCTACAATCCTTAAAATGTCTTCTGATTTTTCAAGCAGTTCAAGTTTCTGCAGGAATCTGTTGAAAATTCCCCTGTGGTTTACGTGAATCTTGAATTTTTCAACTCCGATTGCATTGAGCGCACATTTCATTACGTTAAGGATTTCAAAATCGCTTACTGCGCTGTCTGAGCCTACAGTATCAACGTCGCATTGAACAAATTCCCTGTAACGTCCTGCCTGCGGTTTTTCGCCGCGCCATACTTTTGCAATATGATATCGCTTAAAAGGAAGGTATAATTCTGAAAAATGTTCTGCCGTAAACCTTGCAAACGGAACTGTCAAATCAAACCTCATTGCAACATCTCTTCCGCCGTTGTCCTGAAATCTGAAAACCTGCTTCTCTGTTTCTCCGTTACTTTTTCGCAAAAGAATTTCTGTGTATTCAAGTACAGGCGTGTCAATCGGAACAAATCCGAACGAGCGATATACATTTGTAATTTTTTCTTGCAGTGTATCGCGCTGGATTTGAGCGACAGGAAGAAAATCACGAAAACCTTTTAATACTTTGGGTTGAATCAGATTACTCATAAAAATGATAATACATCAAAAGTGAATAAAATTCAATTCATAAAATCTGCAAGCTCAACTCCGTCACCGTCAGTCACTGATTTTGTCAGAGTTTTTCCGATTAATAAATCGTAAAACTCAGGAGAAATTCCTGTCGTAAGTTCTTTTTCTGTCCTTAAAGCTGCAATGTCATCTTTTAAAATTTTATGTCCCACCTGGAAACTATTCATATAATGCAGGCTTCTGTTTGTCCTTCCGTAATTAGACTGCTCTGACGGCGCAAGTTTTTTTATTCCAGTGCCGATGACTTTTTGGACTTTTTCTTTTCCGAATTGTTCTGCAAGCTGCATTATTATTCTTTCTCTGCCAGTCTGTATTCCATAGCGGTTTATTGCAGCCTTTGCTTGATTTACAACGTGGCTCATCAATGCAAACTGTTCAGGTTCAAGTGCAACAGGGTCATCAAGACCGTTTGTCTTGCGGCTTAAAGTTATGTGTTTTTCTACAATGCAGCCTGAATATGCAATGCTTAAAGCCGGTACTAAAACAGGATCAAGGCTATGGTCACTTATTCCAGCAGGAACTCCGAATATGCGCGAAAGATTTTCGATGATTGACAGATTATATTCTTCTTCTGGTGCCGGATAACTTGTAATGCAGTGAAGTATTGAAACATTTTCCGTTCCTGTTATGGCAAGGGCTTTTTCTATGTCAGAAAGCGTCGAAACTCCTGTTGACAGAATGACTTGAATCCTGTTTTTTTGTCCAGACCTGTATTCTTTTAAATATTTCAGCATTTCGTAATGGTTTAGTTCAGGCGAAGCAATTTTTACTGCATCAGGCTGAATTTCAAGTAGTTCTTTCATGCTTTTTAATCCGAAAGGAGAGCAGATAAATTTTTTCCCTTTGGAATGAACGTAAGAAAGCATTTCTATATAAAACTCTTTCGGACATTCAAGGCTTTTAAATCTTTCGTAAAGCGGAATTCTTCCTGCCGGCAAATTTACAAACCCTGTTTTTTTGTGCAATATTTCATTTGCATAAACCCATTGAAATTTTATAAAATCAGCACCTGATTCGCAGGCAACATCTGTCAGTTCCTTTGCTTTTTTTATAGAACCCTCATGAGAAGTTCCAATTTCTGCTATTATCATAAGAATACTATACATTAACTTTTAAAATTGAAAAAGTAGAAAAAATCAGTTTACAATAAAAAATCCATAGGATATAATAAAATAAATTATCAAAAAAAGCTGGAGTTTCGTACCATCAATGGCAGCAAAAAAATTATTACTTGATTTACCTTTAAAGTTAATCTTGACTGAAGAAGGTGCATCAAATTTTATTAGTCATAAAAAGAATTTAAAAAGGATTAAACTTGCTGATAATGTAGAAGAATATGGAATTTCATTGAATAAATTTTCTCCGCAGTCAATTCAAAATATGCTTCTTCTAGAATATATTTCTAAAATCGAGATTTCCATGTCAGAATTTGTTTCAAAAAGACAGGAAGTTATGGATTTGTCAAAGCTTATCGTATATTCTGTTTTATATAAGCAGTTTGACCGCGAAATATTTCAGGCTTTTATTTCAAGTGATTGTGTAAGGCGACATAACAGGCAGAATCCTGCTCAACTTATTGACGAAAAAACAAACATCGGCGAAATGAAACTGCGCCAGATTCTTTCGACCAAAAACGGCTTGATTGAACAGACCCGTAAAGCCATTTTGGCTCCTATCTGGAAAGCCATAATGTCAAATAAGGATTATTCCCTAGAAGAAAAAAACGTCTACCTTTTGACTTCTGAAAAATTTATGAACAGACTCGGACTTTTAAACTGGTATATCATTACGAAATTCAGCAAAGACGAGAATTTTTCTGAAATTCTTTCTTCCATAAGAACTCTTTTATCAAAATATATGGACAAGTCAAAAGTTGCAGAATATATTTCCGTAATGGTTATGGAGTTGGCGCTGAATAATGAAAATGCAAATATCAGAAAAGAAGCCCAGCAGATGTACCGTGACAGGGAAGACATAAATACTCTTGTCCTTGACCCTGATGTAAGGCGTAAAATAGTTCGAGAACTTGAATCAAAACATGAACAGGTATTTTTAAGCTGGAAAATTGGTGGTGGTTCAAGTGCCATCGGAAAGCAGGGACGGCTTCATATTACTTTGTACAATAAAGACGATGAATTTCAGGAAGTAAAGGAGAATTTTGAAACAAAGTCTCAGGCTGATACTAACAAGCGTTCTCTTGTAGACTTTTACAGGGAACTTCCTGAAGGGCAAGAAGGAACTGATTTAGGTATGTATTATCTTTCATATCTTGATGATGCCTGTAAAAAAGTAAACGTAAAATTTGAATCATTGGTAAATCAGTTTACTGCTTCAGGACTTACTGTCATTAACCTGATATTTAACTTTTAGCAAGGGACTATGGATAAAAATCCTTTTTTTCATTTTAAAAATTTTATTGCCGTAAAAGCAAAACTTCCGGTTTTATTTTCTACAGTATTTATTTTTATATCAGTTTCCTGCCAGAACTCAGCACCTAAAGTGTCTAAAGTGTATACAAAAGTTGTATATGACTACGAAAATGAAGATTCTTTTCCAGTTCAGAAATTTTCTTTTTTTCTTCAAATGGATTCTGATGTAAGGCGGATTGACAGCATTCAGCTTTATCATAAAGAGACAGGATATCGCTGGGTTATAAACAATCCTTTGATTACAAAAAGCGATAATACTTTTTATGCCGGATATACAAACTGTTCATCATCAAGTCAGGATAATTTTTTGATTCCAAAAGGAGCGTACTCTGTATGTTATATAGATTCTCAAGGAAGGGAGGCATTTTCTGAGTTCAATCTGGACTATGACGAAAGCGCATCTTCAAAACATTATGGTGACATAAAAGAGATTCTTGATGCAGAAAATGCAATTCTTTATATCGGAGTTTATTCTCAGGATGGAGAATTGATTTATTACGGACTTCCTGATAAAAAATGGAATGTAACTAAAACAAATTTAGTTTGGAATTCAGATGCAGTCTTTAAAGATAAAAAAAATTCTGCTTTTTTCAGGATTTTTTATGATATTGAAAACTGCATTTACATTGCACCTAAAATAATGAAAAGCGAATAAAAATTTGAGATGGTAACGAAATATGAATGATATTGAAAACGAGCATAACAGGAAAAACACAGCCGGAAGTTCAATCGAAAATAAAAACGATAACAACAGAAAGTCAACTGTTTACCGTACAATAAAAACTTATGTTTTGCGTCAGGGGCGTATGACATCTGCACAGCAGCGCGATTATAACGAACTTTCAAAAATATGGTGCATTCCTTTTTCTGAAAATAAAATTAATCCTGTTGAATTATTCGGCAATGAAAACCCTGTTATAATTGAAATAGGGTTCGGAATGGGGGATGCTACTGTTCAGATTGCAGAAGAACATCCTGACATCAATTATATCGGCATAGAAGTTCACAGACCGGGTGTAGGCAAAGTTTTGGGCGAAATAAAAAACCGCGGCTTAAAGAATCTGTACGTAATTGAATATGATGCGCTTGATGTTCTTGAAAAAATGATTCCTGATAATTCTGTAAACGGTTTTCATATTTTCTTTGCAGACCCGTGGCAGAAAAAGAAACATCATAAGCGCCGTCTTGTCCAGCGACCGCGTACGAATTTATTTGAACAGAAACTGTGCAAGGGCGGCTATATTTATTTTGTGACTGACTGGCAGGAATATGCAGATTTTGCACTTGAAGAATTAACGCTGACAGAAGGGCTTAAAAATAAATATGCAGATTTTGCAGAACCACAAAGCTGGCGTCCAAAAACAAAATTTGAACGCAAAGGCATAAATGCAGACCGTGTAATAAACGAATTATTTTTTGAAAAGCTTCAGGAGAAAGTTTAATGAATCTGTTTGATATAGAGGAAGCAAAAAATCAGAGTAACAGAAAACTAAGGATTTCTGAACTTGAAAAATTAATTGAAAAATATCAAAAATCATATTACAACGGTGAAGCAGAAATTTCCGATTCTGAATTTGACAGCCTTTGGGATGAGTTAAAAATACTTGACCCTAACAATGCTATTCTTCATAAAGTCGGAGCAGATTCAGGCAATTTTGAAAAAGCCCGGCACGTAATGCCTATGGGCAGTCAGGAAAAAGCCGCTTCTCCAGAAGAATTTTTGCAGTGGGCAAACAAGCATGTCTATCCTGAGTATTTAGTTGAATATAAACTTGATGGTGCTTCGCTTGAACTTCAGTTTATAAACGGAGTTCTCTCAAAAGCTGTTACCCGCGGCGACGGAACTACAGGTGATGACATTACGCAGAATGCAAGGGTTATGCAAGGGATTCTTTCTTCGCTTGATAAAGACGGAAGTCATGTTGATTTTACAGGCGGAATCCGCGGCGAAGTCATAATGACCCATGAAGTCCACAAAAAATATTTCAGCGACAAAGCAAACTGCCGTAATGCTGCAAACGGTCTGATGAAAAGAAAAGAAACTGAAAACTGCCGTCATTTAAAACTGATTGTTTACGATGCTTTTTCAACTGAGAAAAATCAGCCGTTCTCAAATGAAGAAGAAAAAATCAACTGGCTGAAGTCCCTCGGATTTACGACAAGTCCTCTAAAAATATGCCGGACTGCAGAAGATGTCATTAATTACCGTTCGCATGTTATGGAAATCAGAAAAACTCTTGAATATGACATTGATGGTCTTGTAATAAAAGAAAATAAAATCAATTTTGACGATGCAAAAAGAAACAGACCTGACCATCAGATTGCCTTTAAGTTTTCACTTGAAGAGGCAATTTCAGTTGTAAAAGATGTTGAATGGAGCCAGTCAGGTGCAACATATACTCCTGTCGCAATTTTTGATCCTGTCGAACTTGCAGGAACTACAGTTCAGCGTGCAAGCCTTTCGAATCCAGATACATTACGGGCACTTAATGTAAAAATCGGAAGCCATGTTGTAGTCGTAAAGCGCGGCGAGATTATCCCAAAAATTGAACGCGTAGTCATTGAAGAAACTCCCGTGGAATTAAAAGAAATCCTGTTTCCTAAAAAATGCAATTCATGCGGCACGGAACTTGAAGATTCTGGTTCAAGGCTTTTCTGTCCGAACAAAAACTGCAAAAAAAGAATTCTGCACAGAATTTTTAAATGGATTGAATGTATTGATATCCGCGATTTTGGCGAAACTCTTGTCAATTCGCTTTTTAATGATGGTATTATTTCAAGTGTTACTGATATTTACAGACTTACGGAAGAAAAACTTGTTCCTTATTTTGTAGGCGAAGAAAGCCTGCAGAAAGTTTCTTCTGGAGAAAAAATTTCACTTGGAGCAAAAAAAGTCTTTAATTCAATTCAAAGTCATAGAAAAGTACGCCTGTCAAGTTTTATTGCCGGATTTGATATCGAAGGAATCGGTGAAACAATGATTGAAAAAATAATTGATGCCGGTTTTAATACACTTGAGAAAATTCTTTCTGCAACTCAAGACGATTTTGCAAATGTTTATATGTTTGCAGATATAACTGCGCGGACTTTAAAAGACGGTTTACTCGAAAATGAACAGGAAATGCGCTTTTTATCTGACAATAAAATCATAGAAATTGAAAGCACGCAAAACGGAAAACTTATAGGAATGTCATTTTGTTTTACAGGGGAATTAAAGACTATGAAAAGACAGGATGCAGAATCTCTTGTAAAACAAAACGGGGGTTCTTCAAAATCTTCTGTGACAAAAGATTTGACATATCTTGTTACAAATGATACTTCAAGCGGTTCTTCTAAAAATTTAAAGGCTCAGAAATTCGGAATAAAAATCATAAATGAAGAAGAATTTTTAGAATTGCTTAAGTGAATCAAAAATATTTTAAGTCAGTCCTATGTTAACACTGAATAAATCCTATTGAGGATTTTTCTGTGTTAACCTTGAATACAGAATCCGTTTTAATCTAGATTATTCAGAATCGGAAAAAGAAAAATTCTTTACTAAAGAATCCGGGTCAAGACAAATTGTGTTCATTCGTATTTCCCAATGCAAATGAGGTCCTGTTGCAAGCCCTGTAGCGCCTGACAATGCAACTAAATCTCCTTTGTTTACAATATCTCCTTCCTTGCATTTTAATTCGCTTAAATGATAATAAATGCTGTACAAACCGGGAAGGTGCTCTATGATGACACTGTATCCTGTAACAATACGCCATCGTGCCATTACGACTTTTCCTTTTCCACATGCATATACTTCGCTTCCTGTCGGAATTCCAAAATCAAGTCCTGCATGATAACTCGGAGATTCTTTTCCGTTGTTATAAATAAAAGTCCTTGTCTGACCGAATTCAGAAGTAATTCTTGTTTTATCTGTCGGACGAATAAAGCCTTCAACTTCATAAACGGCATCTTTATTTACAGTTTGCAGTAATTCATTCAGAATACGTGACTGCTCTTTTTTTTCCGGCGAAGGAGTAGAAACTAAATCAGACAGACTTTCGTTCAGATGGATTTTTTCGTGCGGATACTGCTTTTCTTCTATTGAGACAGGCAGTTCAATTAAATTCTGCTGACCGTTTACGGAACATTTTATTATAATTTTTGCAGCTGGGTTTGGCTTTTCCCATGACCACATAGGAAGCCCAGTCAATAACTGGCAGTTATTCTGTTCGTCATTTTTTATAAAATAAAAGTTTGCTTTTGAAATTCTCTTTTCACCAAACAGTTCTGCAGATGCCTCAATGTTAATGTTTTGCTCTTTTACAGGAGTGATGCTCATTTTTACAAAAAAAGCCTGTCCTGGAAATGATACACTGTCGTATTCAATCCGTGCACTGTAATTTTTGTAACTGACTGTCAGTTCACTTGAAAAAGCAAGGCTGACTGCCAGCAGTAAAAACAACAAAATAAAATTTCTTTTATAAAACATATAGACCTCACACAAAATTTATTTTTGAATGTCAAGTACGACAAGCTGAAAATTCTCCATTCCGTTAAATACATTTCTTTCGATATTATATACCAAATTTATATTATCACCTGCATTAAATTCTGTACCGATTTTACTTGCTGCATTCCAGTATAAAACAGGAATTTTGTGTTCCCCTGAATCTAGCGTCAATTTTAAATGCTGTTTTTCAGTCTTTCCAATAATCTGGTATGAACTAATCTTTATGTTTTTTGTCATGAAAGTAAGTGTTTTGTTTTTTTCTCCGTATGGTTCAAATAAATCAATTATTTTTAAAATCTCAGGAGTGATATATGAAGGCGGAAGTTCCGCATCAATTACGATTTCGTTTTCAGAATTTTCGTCAAGTTGAATTTTTGCAATAAATGAATCGATTCTTGACTGAAAAGTTTCAAGGTTTTCTTTTGTAAGGCTGAATCCTGCAGCTTTGTTATGTCCGCCGTAAGCTATAAAAAGGTTCTCAAACTGCGAAAGAAATGCAGTACAGTCAAGCCCGCGGCAGCTGCGCATTGAACCTACTGCAGTGTTTTCATCAATAAATGTGATGACTATAACAGGAATCTTATATTTCTGGACGAGACGGGCAGCGATTAATCCAACTACACCGCGGTTTATCCGTTTGTCAATTACAAAACAAAAGTTCTTGTATTTTTGGAAACTTATTTCTGCATTGAAATTTATAAATTCCTGAGCAGCATTTACAAGCGATTTGCGTTCTGTGTTCAGTTCTATGATTTTGTCTGCAATCTGGTTTCGTTTTGCAGCATCATCTTCCATCAAAAGCTGAATCGCAAGTTCCGGCTGTCCAAGTCTGCCTGTTGCATTTATCGCAGGAATTAATGTCCATGCCAAATCTGTTGAAGTAATCTTTTTATTTAAAAGCGACAGCCGTGAAAGCAGTTCTGAAAGTCCCTTTCTTATGTTGCCGCCATTGATGATTTTTAAAGCCTGTTTTATAAAAATGCGGTTTTCGTTTTCAAGCGGCATTACGTCAGCTAAAGCGGCGAGGGCGACAAGCTGGAGTTCCTGAGTTTCAAGATTTATTTTATTCGGGAAAGCTTCGTTCTGTTTCTGGCTGATATACGTAATGAAAATATTTACAAAACTGTCCATGACAGAAGGATTATCTGCATAGCGTGCAATTTTTGACTTGTCTTTCAGCTGTTCAAGCGAAAGGTTTATTGCAGACGGAATGAGTTTTGAAACTTCTGGTCTTAAATCGAATGTGTTGAACTCTACCGAAGTTCCGAAGATTTCTTTTAAAATGATTTTTGTATTTTTATCATTCCAGGTAAAAATCTGCTGGCCTTTAAGAAACTCTGGCAGTTTTGTATCTGAAATTTTTAAGGTTTCTTTTATACCAGAAAGCGAAAAACTCTCTTTTTCAATGTTGTTGTGAAGCTTTACGCAGTCAATGCTACATCCGTTTTCAGTTTTTGCAGCATTAAGAAGACAGATGTCCTGCTTGTAAAGTTCTGTCTGGGCAAACCTCAGTGCCTGAATAAGCTTGAACGCTACCGCACAGCCTGAAATGTCTTTAAAAGGGTAATTTGAATCATCAAGTTTTGGATTTATGATGATTGCAGGTTCAGGCACTGTTTCAGGTACATTGTGGTGGTCTGTAATGATTACGTCAATTCCAAGTTCACCAGCATGTTTTACTTCTTCAATATTTGAAATTCCGCAGTCAACTGTAATTATCAAAGTTCCGTATTGAGAAGCAAATTCATCGATTGTTTCCATCTTCATTCCGTACTGTTCGTCGCCAAGCGGAACTTTATATTGAACGTCTATACCCAGTGATTTGAGGTATTCATACAAAATCGTCGTACTTGTAATTCCGTCAACGTCTCTGTCTCCGAAAATCAAAACTTTTTCGCCTTCATCTTTTGCATCCAAAATACGGTCTACGGCATCTTCCATCTGGTTAAACAGAAACGGATTATGCAAAAAACGCATGTCGTCTTCCAAAAAGAAAATCAAGTCCTTTCCGTCTGTAATTCCGCGCCTTGTAAAAATACTCGCAGTTAAAGAATCAATTCCATATTTTTTTGAAATGTCAACGACAGTTTCCTTTTGAATTTCTTTTTTTATCCATTTTTTTATAGTACTCATAATATACCGATACCTGTCTGTAATGTTTTGATTTTTGTTCCGATTCCAGTTTCAATCATAGAAAAAACAAAACTTTTTAACTGTTTTATTTCTGTTTCAGAAAGAGTCATTTTTCTGGAAATTGAATGTTCACAAACACTTGTCGCTTCAAGATAAGCTGCTGCCTTTGAAGAAATCTCCGTAAAAAAACTGTTTTCCATTTTGTCAAAACTTGCCTTGAAGCAATCGGAACATATAAAGCCATTTTCTGTTTGAGAATAAATTGCCCCACCTGATTTGTATGATACATTATTTTCGCCTAAATTTCCAGTAAAAAAACTTTCGTTGCATTTAATGCAGCTGTAAATTTCAGGCTGAATTCCAAGCAAGCCCAGATACCGCCATAAAAAACGGATTAATCCGGTTTCACCCTGTCGTTCATCAAGAATGTCAAGTCCGTCTAAAAATCCGTTCAGCAGAAAGAAACTTTCTTTAGGACAGCCGGCACATTTTGTGCGCATTGTAATTTCAACTGCAAGATTTGCAGCCCAGGTTTTAAAAAGGCTTTCCCTGAACGAAAGGTGATAGTTTTTTACGTCAAAATCAGTAATTTTTGAAGTATGCTTGCTTTCGTCATTGTACAGGTAAATCTGCCCGTAATTCCACATCGAAACCCTTGAACGCAGTTTGCTTTTTGGACCGCCGTAAAGAATTGCAGTACAGATTCCTTCGTCTTCCGTAAAAAAAGTTACGATTCTGTTTGATTCTCCCTGAGGTTTTACAGATAAAACCAAAGCTTCCTTTTGAATGTTCCGCATACTCATATCATACATTTTTTTTGAAAAAATTGACATTAATTTCAGGATATTATATAATATTTTCTTGTAAATTACGTAAAAAGTCAAATCGGAAACTGTAATTTTCTCATTGACTTTTATGGGAGTTAAAATGATATTTCCACTGGAACAGCTTGTAAAATATTCTGCAAATGCATACGAAATTACTGTTGCCGCTATCCGCCGTGCTTACCAGATGTCAATGGTAAAAGATCCATTGATTGAAGAAAACGAAGACAAAGTAGTTTCGTTAGCAGCATCTCAGTTATTCAATAATAAAGTTTCATATCGTATTGAACAGAAATAACAGCGAAAAAAAAATTCCGGTAATCGTTATTTTTGCTCCGACTGCGACAGGAAAGACTGCCTTGACTTTAAAATTATTTGGTTCAGGCAGTCATTCTCTTTTTAAAGACAAGGCAGAAATAATAAGTGCAGATTCAATGGCTGTTTACAAATATATGAATATCGGAACTGCAAAGCCGGATAAAACTGTTCTCTCTCAAATTCCTCATCATTTAATTGATTTTCTTGAACCGAACTTTCAGTTTTCTGTAAATGAATTTGTCAGGCGCTCAGATTTACTTTGTACAGAAATTTATTCACGTGGTAAAATTCCTGCTATAGTAGGCGGAACAGGTTTTTACATAAGGAATTTTCTTCTTGGACTTCCTAAAACTCCCGAATCAAATGCAGAAATCCGTACTCAGCTTAAAAATGAACTTGAAAAATCAGGTATCGATTTTATGTACGAAAAATTAAAACTTGTCGACAATGAAAGTGCACAAAAAATAAACAAAAACGATGCATATAGAATTCTTCGTGCACTTGAAGTTTTTTATCTTACAGGCAAGCCGCGAAGTTCTTTTTCCCTTTCAGAAAAACTTCGCGAAAACTATGATTTTTTTACTGTTATTCTTGAAAGGGACAGAAGCGATTTATACGAGAGAATCGATATGCGCATTGAGCAGATGTTCAGTCAGGGTCTTGAACAGGAAGTCCAGTCTTTAATCGAAAAAGGCTTTACAAAAGACGATGCCGGAATGAAGGCAATCGGCTACCGTGAATTTTTTGAAGGTTTTGATTCTCCTGCAGAAATAAAAGAAAAAATAAAACACGACAGCCATAAATATGCAAAAAAGCAGTATGTCTTTATGAAAGGAATCTGCAATGCAAAAATTTATAATATCCCTAAAGAAGTTGATTATACAGAAGAAATTATTTCTGATTTAAAAACTTTCTTGAGAAAATATGATTTTATGCTATAATCGGAAATATATAAAATTTTATGAGAGGAAAAAATGTCAGAAGAAAAATATGTCAGACCGTCCTGGGACGAATATTTTATGGAAATTTGCCGTACAGTTGCAAAGCGTGCTACTTGCGACAGAGGCCGTTCAGGCTGTGTAATTGCCCGTGATAACCAGATTTTAGTTACAGGCTATGTAGGTTCTCCGACAGGTCTTCCTCATTGTGACGAAGCAGGGCATTTACTCAAGAAAATGATTCATGATAACGGAGAAATAACACAGCACTGCGTACGTACAGTTCACGCCGAACAGAACGCAATCTGTCAGGCTGCAAAACGTGGAATTGCACTTGAAGGCGCAACTGTTTACTGCAAAATGACTCCGTGCAGGACTTGTGCAATGCTAATCATCAATTGCGGGATAAAAAGGGTAGTGTGCGAAAAACATTATCATGACGAAAAAGATTCTCTTGAAATGTTCATGCAGGCAAAAATACAGATTGAACATTTGGAAGATTCTGTTCAAACTTATGCAGACATGTAAAGTCTCGTGCATGTAAAACTGCAGGATAATAACAAAGCGTGCCGTTATACCGCATCTTTTAAAAGAACGGACGGCACGCTCTGTTGTTTTAAAGATTGTTCATCAACCAGTCTTTGAATGTATCGTAGTTATTTTCCATAGGAATTGCCTGTTCAGGAAGCTGCATGATTTTTTGCAAGCGTTCTGGTATTACAGGTTCACGGCCTATGGCTTCTTTTACTGTAGCACCAAATTTTGCAGGGTCTGCCGTTTCAAGAATGATTCCTACAGCCTTTTTGTTTATGACATCATCTGCCCAGACAGGAACATTAGGAGTAAGACCCGGCTTTGAATAGTCATTTTTCTTACCGTTCTTCAAATCTTCAAGACCGCCGTTTCTTATGTCGTCCCACGCTTTCCATGCAACTGCGCCATGAGGATCAATAATATAACCAGTCTTAGAGTAACAGTCCTTTATTGATTTAAGGATTCCGTCATTGTCAAGCCAGTAAGAAGCGAACAAATCCCTGACTTCTTCAAGCGTGTACATTGCACTAATTCTTTCATAATTGCTCGGCGCACCTACGTCCATTGCATTTGCAAAAGTTTCTACTGATGAACGTGCATCGTATTTTCCTGTTGCAATCCAGTCAGGAATCGTCCTGTTAGAATTTGTTGCTGCAACAAACCCTTTTATTGGAGCACCCATTTTCTGCGCTATTAATCCTGACGTAAGGTTTCCAAAATTTCCCGACGGAACAGTTACGATGATAGAAGGATTGTCAATCTTGTTGCATACAGGACTTTTTGCCCTTGCAGCAAGACTTGCATACATATAATAAAATCCCTGCGGCAACAGGCGCGAAATGTTAATTGAATTTGCACTTGACAGCCTAAATTTATTCCTTAAGTCATTGTCAGTAAAAGCAGTTTTTACAAGTTTCTGGCAGTCATCAAAAGTTCCCTTTACTTTAAGCGCCCTTACATTGCCTGTAAAAGTAGAAAGCTGTTTTTCCTGCAGCGGACTTATTTTTCCTTCTGGATACAGAATCGTTACGTCTATTCCCTCAACCCCGTGAAAAGCACTTCCAACGGCACTTCCAGTATCTCCCGAAGTTGCAACGAGAATATGCAGGTTGTCATTGTTCTGTCTGTTAAAATAAGACATTACGCGTGCCATAAAACGCGCACCAAAATCTTTAAATGCACATGTCGGTCCATGGAACAGTTCAAGAACATAAGTCAGATTGTCTATCTGTTTAAGCTTTGAAATAAAAGGATATGCATCCTGAATTATTGCATCTAAATCTTCATCAGGAATTTCACCTTTGCAATATGGTTTTGCCATTTCCAGTGCAACAGTTCTGAAAGACGGTTCCCTTGTATTATTTAAAATTGAATCATCAAGTTTCGGAAACTCTACAGGAATATAAAGCCCTCCTGTTTTTGAGTTCATCCCGTTAAGTACTGCTGTCTTAAAATCAACTTTTACCGAACTGTCCCTAGTGTCTGTGTAAATCATTTTTTCATTCCTAATAAAATTAAGTTTCTGCAGATTGCATTAAATTACATCGCATAAAATAATTCGTCTGCTAAATCTTTTGCAAGCTGAACTTGACAAGCTTTTAAAACATTCCATTTATTTTTATCAATTACAGTTGCCGTTTTTGCAGTCGTAAAATATTCTTTGCCAGTTGAATAGTCAATTACAGTTGCCGTTCCTGTAAGCGAAAGAGAATATCCGTTTTCAACTTCCGTAATCTCACTTGCATATTTTATTTTTCCGTAAATTATATATTTAAAATAACTTCCGCCCTGAAAAAGTCTTTTTGCCGCAGCATAGACAGCTTCCGAGCCGCCGTCAATTGCAGTATGAAAGTCTGCATTCTGAGCAGAAGTATATCCTGCCCGCCAGAATTCTCCGACAAGATTTGAAGAAGTCGACAAAGGCGAATTTAAAATCATTTTATCGTTTTCACTGTAATCAATGAGGTTAATTACGATTCCCCGTTTTGCGATTGCAAATTTTACTTTGCACGGAACTTCGAGAGCTACCTGTCTTGCAAGCTGTACAAGCTGCGGATTATTGTTTGTCAATGCAGGTTCAAAAATTACAGTTGAATTCATACTTGTTAAAATCGTATCAGGTTTAAAAGACGCATTTCCGTTTTCGTCAGTTACGATTTGTGTCGAACCAAAATTAACAGCATTCTCGTTTTTTGAAACAGGATAAGTTACAGTCAGTGGAAAATTCTGACACGGATTTCCTTCTTTGTCTTTTACGTTTACGATATACGGAGTTTTAAAAGCCGTTCCTGCTACAGGAATGTTTGCAGATGAAACGAGAGTTATACTGAGATTCTGAAGCTGTTTTTTTAACAGAGAAAAACTATCGTCTTTTTTCTGTTCAGGAGGTTCTGCATTTACTTCAACAGATTCTTCTGCATTATTTTTTGAAACCTGTTTTGTCGATTCGCAGGAATTCAAACTTAATAGCATAGAAGCCGTTATAAAAGCAATGTTTAATAAATTAAGTTTCTTTTGCATTTTTTTAATTTCCCCTTGAAAAATACATTTTTTATCATAACATTATACTTGTTTTGCATAAAATTCTCAATATATGGAAGTGAGAAAAAATCATATTTGAAAAAAATAATGCCTGTAATTGACATAATATTTTTAAATAGATATAACCAAATTATAAAAAATAAAAAAACGTATTGATATTACGCTTTTTAAGGAATTTTATGCGACTGACTCATGCAGAAATTTATTTGAATAATCTGAAAAACAATATAAAAAATATCCGCTCGCTCTTGAAGCCTAAAACTAAAATCTGCGCTGCAGTAAAGGCAAATGCCTATGGAAACGGTGCTGTCCGGTGTGCAAAAGCTGCAGTTGAAGCAGGTGCAAGTTTTCTTGCCGTTGCAACAGTTTCAGAAGGAATTGAACTTCGTAATGCCGGTATAGAGACTCCTGTTTTATTGCTGAGTCTTTGTTCTCCGCCAGAAATTGAAGATGTCGTAAAATACTCGATTACGCCGCTTGTTTTTGACAAAGAATTTATAAATCTGCTTGATTCTGAAATTTCACAAAAACAACTTACTTCAAAAAAATTCCCTGTTCACCTTGCTGTTGATTCAGGCATGGGAAGAATCGGTGCACTGCCGGAAGATGCACTTTCTGTTGCAAGGCAAATCGTTCAATCAGACAACCTTGAACTTGGAGGAATGTGCACTCATTTTGCCGTAGCCGACAGCGATTTGCCAGAAGATATCGAATATACCGAAAAACAGTTTTCAAGTTTTATGTCAGCCGTAAATTCTGTTCAGAATGCAGGAATAAACCCCGGCATACGTCATTGCTGCAATTCGCCTGCAACGTTAAATCACCCCGAATGGCAGCTTGACATGGTTCGCCCCGGAATTATTGTATACGGCTATTATCCCGGAAAAATTACAAAAGAATATCTTTTAAAAAAGGGACTTGATTTTGAACTAAAGCCTGTAATGACACTTGTTTCAGGAGTGAGCGCAATCCGTCATTTTGAAAAAGGCAAGTCAGTGTCTTACGGTTGTACCTGGACTGCTTCAAAAGAAACTGATATTGCAGTCATTCCTGTAGGATACGGAGACGGTTTTTTAAGGCGGTTCAGTAAAGTTGTAAAACCTGCCATTGCCGGTAAGGAATATTCAATTTGCGGAAGAATCTGCATGGACCAGTGCATGATTGACCTCGGAAATGAAAGCGGCGTAAAACGCTGGGACAAAGTAGTTCTGTTCGGTTCAAAAGAAGCTGGTGCTTTTATATCTGCACAGGAAATCGCTGATGCAACTGACACGATTCCATACGAAATAATGACCGGCATTACGGCAAGAGTAGAGCGCATCTACATTGAATAAACTGAATGCCAAAAAGCAGATTTTCTCTGTTTTACATGTTTTAATCTGCAAACGAAATTTTTGCATTAAAGTCAGTGCATACGACAAAGTCAGCGCCTGATGATTTTAGCCGTATCGGAGTGCGCGATTCAAAAAAATCTTTTTTTATGACATTAGAAAGGCTTGGGACTCCTGTTTTTCTAAAAAGCGGAGATTCCCACTCAAAGCCGCTTGATTCTAAAGTTCCTGATTTGTTCGAACTTGTAGTACGCAGGATAGAAACAGGAGAATTGTTTTTTTTCGGCATGATGCTGACTGTCTGACTGTCTTTAAGTTTTAAAAGCAGTTGTTCGCTTGTAAGCCAGAAGTCTGGTGCAATCCTGCTTGAAAACAAATCATAAACTGCAATCAAATGATCAAGTCTTCCTCCCGATCCGCCGATTAACGTAACTTTTGTATTTTTGTCTTTAAATTTTTCTGCCAGAATCAAAGCAAGTTCCGTATCTGAAAAATCTTTGTAAGAATCAAATTTTTCGATAAGGCATTTTCCTTTTGTCAGTGTACAGTATTTTTTTATGAGAGACTTGTTTTTTAAACTGTCCATGTCACCGAGAATTACGTCAGGAAGAAAAAGGTTTTTGTTAAGTTCAGCATTATAATTGTCTAGAACTTCAAGCCCGGAATCTGCAGAAATTATAAAATCAAATTTTCTTTTTTTTAAAAAAGAAGAGCACTTTCTGTAAGATGGGGCAAACCCGCCTGTAAAAACTGCAATGTCAGATGCCTGTTTTTTGATTGAATTTATAGACTTAAAATCATAATTTAAATTATAATCATCCTGTTGTTTTTTATTAAAAAAATTCTTCAACATATTAAGAACTATATCATGAAAAAAATAAAAATTCCTTATGAATTGCAAAAAATGAACGAAATTTTTTCTCAAAACGGATTCGAAGCTTATCTTGTCGGCGGAGCTGTGCGCGATGTCCTTTTGAAAAAAAAAGCAAGCGACTGGGATATAGCGACTGATGCAAAGCCTGAACAGGTTGTAAAAATCTTCCGTAAAGTCATCCCGACAGGAATTGAACATGGCACTGTGACAGTTCACTTTTTAAAACATGAAATCGAAGTTACGACTTTCCGTACTGAAAGCGATTATTCAGACGGTCGCCATCCTGATAAAGTTGAATATGCTGGAACAATTGAAGAAGATTTGAGCCGCCGTGATTTTACGATTAATGCAATTGCTGCAGATTTAAAAGACGGAAGAATTATTGATGTTTACGGCGGCCGAAAAGACTTAAAAAAGAAAGTAATCCGCACTGTCGGAAATCCGTCCGAAAGGTTTATGGAAGACGGATTAAGGCCTATACGTGCAATAAGATTTGCTTCAAAACTGAAATTTAGTATAGAAAATAATACATACTCAGAAATATTCGAGGAAAATGTACAGAAAAAAATCGCTTCTGTTTCAGTTGAGCGCTTCCGTGATGAACTTATGAAAATGCTTTCTTCTGAAAAACCCAGCACTGCATTAAAGCTTCTTGAAGAAACAGGCATTATGAAAATTTTTTTGCCTGAGATGACTGCATGCCGCGGCTGTCAGCAGAAAGACGACAGAGGCTATCATATTTTTGACGTTATGGATCATAATATTTATGCCTGTGACGGCGCACCTCAGGAAAAAACTCTTTTAAGGCTGGCCGCTTTTCTGCACGATGCAGGAAAACCTGCTGCAAGAACAGAACGGATTGAAAACGGCCGTCACATAACAAATTTTTATAATCATGAAAAGTTCTCTGCTGAAATTGCAGAAAAAATAATGACAGGCTTAAAATTTAGCAATGCAGAAATTGAATATGTAACTCATTTAATTAAAAACCATATGTTCCACTATGAATCAGACTGGTCAGATGCAGCAGTAAGGCGTTTTATAGTTAAAGTCGGACTTGAAAACATTGATGATTTGATTGATTTGCGTCTTGCAGATATGTACGGCAAATACAACAAAAAAGTCAGGCTTCATGACAGTCCTGCGTGCAGGCTTTTGATTGAACTCAAAGACAGAGTAGAAGAGCAGGCTGAAAAAAAATCTGCCTTAAGTTTGAAAGACCTTGCTATAAACGGAAAAGATTTGATTGCTGCAGGAATTCCTCCTGGAAAACGACTTGGAGAAATCCTTAACGAACTTTTTCAGTGCGTGCTTGATGATCCTGCAGTAAATGACAGGCAGAAACTTCTCGAAATTGCCGTAAATCTTTATAAAAATTAAATTCTGGTAAAATGTTTTAAAATTATTGATTAAAAACAGTATGTTGTTTATTATCTGTCTATTGTGTTAGTCCGATATGGTAAAGATGAAAAAGGGCGGCCTGTAAAAAAAGCTGTCGTATATACAAAAGAAGAACATTGCATTCAGTTATATAAAATAGATCCGGATGCGCTGCGTATCATTCAGCGTCTGAAAGATAGTGGTTTTACGGCTTATATTGTCGGGGGAGCCGTACGAGATTTGATTGTCGGAAGAACTCCGAAAGATTTTGACATTGTTACTGATGCGACCCCGTCAAAAATAAAAAGGATTTTTAGAAATTCAAGAATCATAGGCAGAAGGTTTCGTCTTGTTCATGTAATTTTCGGATTGAAGATTTTTGAAGTAAGTACGTTCCGTTCCATTATTGAAGGCTCAGTAGGAAATAATTTCGGAACAATTGACGAAGACGTAATGCGCCGTGATTTTACGATTAATGCGCTTTATTATGATCCGCTTGCAGAGCAGGTAATAGATTATGTAGGTGGTTTTCGGGACATAAAAAAAAGCGTGCTTCGCCCGGTCATTTCAATCGACAGGATTTTTGTTGAAGACCCTGTCAGAATGTTGCGGGCAATAAAATATTCTTCGACGACAGGCTGCCAGATGCCGTGGTCATTAAGACGGAAAATCCGCCATTCTGCACATTTGCTGTCGCCTGTTTCTCCGTCACGGCTTACCGAAGAAATGCTTAAAATCATAAACAGCGGTCATTCTTTTGAAATCGTCAGCGAAGCACTTTCTACTGATTTGTATATGTATCTTCAGCCAGCTGCAACAGCGATGATGTTCAATGATGCCGAATTTGAAAAAAATTACCTTTTAAATCTTAAAGAACTTGATGAACTCATTATGCAGAACAAAGATGCACGGCTTGGAAAAAAACTTGTTTTTTTAATAAAAGATTTTATTCTGACTCTTACTGACTGGAAAAAAGAAATCCTTACGGAAAGCTCTGTCGGAGAACTATATACAAAAACATGGACTGAATGCCGCAATTTTGTACTTCCGATGAATCCTCAGCGCGTGGAACTTGAATTTGCAATCCGTACTGCCCTTAGGGAAATCGGCGTTTCAATACGCATTCCCAAAAAGACAAAAATCTTACAGCAGACCGGCAGAAAAAAACAAAATACCCCTTGAAAACACAAAAGAAAAAACTGAAACTGCAATGGTGAACAGATGAAAAACCATATATGCAATGAGTTTGCGCACAGTCCTTTGTGAAATTAAAAAAGTTGCAATATTTACTGAGATGCTTGAAACCGAAAAAATAAATTCAATTATGGAAATTACAGACAAAACTGTCAGTATAATGTTCTGGTTATCATCAGAAAAGTTCTGGTAATTTCCGACAAAATAAAACAGAAGAAGGCTAAGCTGCATTAAAAACAGAAAAAAAGTAAGCCTGATTACAATTCTAAAAAAAAAGTACAAGTATGAGTTATATTTATAAACTGTTTTTTTGCTCTTGATGTCTGTTTTATTATTTTGTATCATCAAATAACATTGTATTAAATTGATTTTTATATGGTCAAGGGGAAAGCATGAAAAAAACATCCAGATTTTTTTTATTCGTTTTTATTCTATTAGTGGCATTGGGAACGGCCTTTTATTTTGGCTATACTCCTTTAAGAATTCCCCAGGGACATTATGGTGTCATTGTGTCAAAAACAAGCGGAGTCTCTGAAAAGCCTATTGAACCGGGTGTTTTCTCCTGGAACTGGGAACTTCTCATTCCGACAAATGCGACTGTAAGGACATTTTCTGCAGAACCTTACAAAGTAAAGAAAACAAAGTCAGGAATCCTTCCGTCAGGGGAAGTTTATTCAAAAATGTTAAAAGAAACTCCTGATTTTTCATATTCATTTACGTGTGACCTTGAACTTAAATTTGACGGCAGGCAGTGCGTTCAGCTTGTAAAAGATTCAAACATTGCAACAGATTCTGATTTGCAGAAAAAACTGTCAGAAATTGCAGATCAGATAATTGCCAGTGCTGAACAGAGTTTTATAAGCCAGATTCAAAATTCAAAAGCAGTTGACTTTGACTTGATTCAAAAGCAGATACAGGATGAATATTCAAAAAAACTTGTTTCAGTTTCTTCAATCGCATTTTCCGGCATAAAAACTCCTGATGCTGATCTTTATAATTCCGTAAAGAAAATGTATATGGACTACGTGTCTTTGATAAATTCAGAATTGCAGGATATGGCAGAAGCGCAGGCAAAAGACATTTCTGAATACGCAAAAAATTTAAGCAAACTTGAGCGGTTTGGAAAAGTTTTGAAAGACAATCCTGAATTGTCTGATTTTCTGAAAACTTCAAAAGACTTAAATGAAACTTTAAAAACTATTTTTTCTTTTTAATTTTAAGGTTAGGTTATAAAACTATGAAAAAAATATCAGCAATCCGCGGTGCAGTTACTGCAGTAAATACAAAAGAATCAATTAAGAATCAGACAGTCCGGCTTATAAAAGAAATTATTGAACAGAATGATTTAAGAAAAAAAGATTTTATTTCAATTCAGTTCAGCATAACAAAAGACTTGACGGTGTTAAATCCTGCAACGGCTTTGAGGCTTGGAATAAACGAGCTTCCTTACGATTTGTGTGACATTCCGCTTTTTTGTACGCAGGAAGCATTTATCGAAGGCGGACTTGAATGTGTCATCAGAGTTTTGATAACAGGTTGTTTTAAAAACAAGAAAAAGTTAAAATTTGTCTATCTTGACGATGCAAAAAAGTTACGTCCGGATATTGCAAAATGATAAAGTTCAGGATTATGCAAAAATGAAAATATGGATGGTAGCCCGTGAGTATGCAGGTATTGCAGAAGCCGGCGGCGTAAAAAATGTCGTCTGTTCTTTATCAGAAGAACTGTCAGAAACAGGAAATGAAGTCACTTTTTTTATTCCAGAATATGCATGCACGGATTTTTCAAATATAAAAAATTATAAGCAGATAGAAAACGCAAGCGTAACTATTGAAGTTGCTGAAACTTACAACGATGTAAGTTTTGCTTCTGGAATATGTAACGGTGTAAACATAGTTTTTGTCCAAAGCAGAATCTATAAAGAAAAAAATAATGTTTATACTTACAATAAAAAAGACCTTGAAAAAAATCCTGACTGTATAATCGGAACAGGCTATAAAGACTGGCTTTTTCTTGACGTTCTTTTTCAAAAGGCGGTATGCGCTTATGCAGAAAAACTGAGTCAGGTGCCAGATGTCGTTCACTGTCATGATGCATGTACTGCAATTCTTCCTGCATTTGCAAAAGTCCTGTATCCGAATGTTTTTGACAGGACATCTTTTGTAGTTTCAATTCACAATGCAGGACCAGCATATCATCACGAGTTTTCAGATATAAAGCAGGCAGAACTTTTTACGAGGCTTCCAAATGATATCCTTGCTTCTGCGTTAAATCAAAAACGTATTGAACCTTATCTTCTTGCAAGTCACTATGCAAAACTGTCTACAGTGTCGTATGATTATGCAAAAGAACTTCTTGACAGTAATAACAAAAATACTGACGGACTTTCCCAGATTTTCAGTTCTCGTAAAATTCAAATTGAAGGCATTACAAATGGAATTGACATAAACAAATATCTTCCTGAGAACAGGATTGTTTCTCTTTTGCCGTTCGAGTTTTCTCCATCGCGCAAAGAACTTGACGGTAAGTATAAATGCCGTTCCTGGTTTTTGGAAAATTATGCATGGCAGGGAAATTCAAAAATTACTGTAAACGGAACTGACATAATTCAGTCAGGGTATCTGACACGGGACGAAAGTAATGAAAACGTCTACATTTCTTTTCACGGAAGGCTTGTGAGGCAGAAAGGAATTTTTGTAATACTTGATTTGTTTGATAAGGTCATTTCAAGATTTGATAATGTCCGTTTTATAATCAACGGTCAGGGAGAGACTTTTCTGCAGGAAGAAGTTTCAAGAAGGGCAGAGTATTATTCTGGAAAAATCGTATATCTTTGCGGTTATGAAAAAAGTCTGGCGCGGCTTTGTACTGCATGCGGTGATTTTGCGCTTTTTCCGAGTGAATTTGAGCCATGCGGTCTTGAAGATTTTATTGCGCAGATTTATGGAACGATTCCAGTAGCACATGCAACAGGCGGATTGAAAAAAATTATAAACGGAAAGACAGGATTCTTATATTCACCTAATAATGCAGAAACATTGTTTGCGCTGCTTGAAAAACTCATCAAAAATAAATTGAACTTCCCTGGTTATTACGATGAACTTATTAAAAATGCCGCAGATTACGTAAAAGAAAATTATACATGGAAAACTGTAGCAAACGAAAAATATATTCCTCTTTATAAAAAATAATTTTTTTTTTATATTTTTTATGATTTTCGCTTGACACAAAATCTGAAAAAGTATAAAGTATGACTATAATAACTTGCTACCTTAGCTCAGCTGGTAGAGCACGTGATTTGTAATCTCGGGGTCGTGGGTCCAAATCCTACAGGTAGCTTTTTTTCGGGGAGTTTCCCGAGCGGTCAAAGGGGGCAGACTGTAAATCTGTTGGCTTAGCCTTCGTAGGTCCGAATCCTTCACTCCCCAAAAATTAAAGGTGTTACAAAGTGTGTTTTTTTTAAGACCTACTTTATAACACCTTTTTTTTTGAGGAGGGCAAAAATTTCTTGTTTTTATGAAAACGGACTTAATTTTGAATGTAACAGATGTTCCTGCTGCTGCAGATTAAGTCCAGGATACGTTTATCTTTCTCAAAGGGATTTGACAAGCCTTTGCCAATGGTTTAAACTTTCAGAGCAGGAATTTATAGAAAAGTACTGCAGGTGGGTCGGTTACTACGAGGGAAAACAGGCGCTTGCGCTTATCGAATTAAAAAATTACGATTGCGTTCTATGGAATAAAGATTGCGGCTGTTCTGCTTATGGTGCCCGTCCTGTACAATGTTCCACATATCCTTTCTGGTCTTGGATATTAAAAGACAGAAAAACATGGGACGATACACAAAAGGATTGTCCCGGAATAAACAAGGGAAAATTGTGGACAAAAACGCAAATTGAAAGTCAGTGTTTGGAGTATGTTCGTAACGAACCGATTACCAGACCATAACTACAGGAGAGATAATTTTGAAAATCCATTTTTGGGGTGTCAGAGGGTCAATTCCAAGTCCCATACTTTCTTCTCAAATAAAAGCAAAAATTAATGCGTGTATTCAGCGTATAACGCCGCAGGATCTTGAATCTTTTGATTCGCGCGAACGTTTTATTGCAAATCTGCCTGACTGGATTTACGGTACAGTAGGCGGAAATTCTCCCTGTATTCAGCTGACGACAAACACTGGAAAAGAAATTATCCTTGATGCAGGTTCGGGAATTCGCGTTATGGGTAAGGCAGTTCCTGTTCCTGAAGACAATCATTATTCACTGTTTTTTTCTCACTTCCATTGGGATCATATTTGCGGACTGCCTTTTTTTGATCCGGCTTTTCGTGAAGGTGTACAGATTGACGTTTATTCTCCTTTTGAAAAGGCAGAAGATTTTCTTGCACTTCAAATGTCGGCTGTCCAGCTTTTTCCTGTCCTGTGGAAAGACTTTTCACATAATTTTAAATTCCATACAATTGATACTTCTGAAAATTATTTTATCGACGGGCTGAACATACGGTGCTGCAAAATGAGTCATCCGGGAGATTCTTACGCATATTCGTTTGTGGAAGACAATAAAAAAGTTGTTTATGCTACTGACGTAGAACTTTTGGATCTTGAATCTTTGAATAAAAATGAAATTGAAGCTGTTTTTAAAAATGCTGATGTCGTTGTCCTTGATACACAGTATACAATGGAAGAACTTTACGAAAAAGAAAACTGGGGACATTCTGCATTTTGTTATGCAATAGATTTTGCAGTTTCTATGAATATAAAGTCTGTCTATCTGTTTCATCACGAGCCGACTTATGATGATAAAAAAATAAATTCGATTTTAGATGCTGCCAAATGGTATTCAAGTTATATTTCTAAAAATTCAGTACAGGTTGAATTAGCAGTAGAGGGTTTGGACGTTGAAATATAAAAGAATCTCTAAAAATTTTGCTTTATAGAGATGTCAGTAATTTTATGTCTTTTTTTAATCTAAAATTATCATGCTTAAAGGATTTTTTATGAAAAAGATTGTTGTTCCAGTTTTTATTTTTATAACATTTGCAGGAATTTGTTTCGGAATTTTCAGATATTTTAAGTCTGCCGTAAATTCTCCGTGCACTGATTCTGATTCCCGCACAGTCCTGAGTTTTGAAGTAAAAGACGGAATGACTGCAAAATCTGCAGGAAAATTCCTTAAAGAAAAAAACATCATAAAAGATTCAGAACTTTTTTATTTTTGCGCGCGTTTTCCGAAAATTGCAGCATTATTAACAAATGAAAATGCAGATGTTTTTTCAATAAAAAAAGGATATTACGAGCTGACTTCTGAAATGTCACTTGCAGAAATTTTCAGGGAACTTTCTTCTGGTAAAGAAAAATATGTAACTGTGTCAATTCCTGAAGGGCTAACTATTACAAAAATTGCACGCAGGCTTGAGGAAGCAGGTTTAGGCAGTGCAAACGATTTTATTTATATTGCAAAAAATAACGGAAAAAGAATCTTTTTAGCTCATGGTTTAAAAATAAATTCAGATTCTGTGGAAGGTTTTTTATTTCCTGATACTTATAATATTCCCGTAAGCTATACACCTGAAAAAATTATTGATATGATGATTGACAATTTGCTGTCGCGGTTAAAAAACAGGGAAGAAACTTCAAAAGCACAGTCCTTGTCTGATGAAGAGTTTTATAAAATGATGATTCTTGCTTCGATTATCGAGAGGGAATACCGATCGGAAAGTGAAGCCCCTTTGATTTCAAGCGTATTCAGAAACAGACTGAATATTAATATGGCATTGCAGTCGTGTGCTACAGTTGAATATATAATTACCGAAATCTTTAACAAGCCTCATCCAAAAATCATTACATATGATAACCTTGAAATTCAAAATCCGTACAACACTTATAAATATCCAGGACTTCCTCCGTCTCCGATAAGCAACCCCGGATTCACTGCAATCAGCGCTGCGTTAAATCCTCAGGAAAGCAGTTATCTTTATTTTACGCTGACAGATTCTGAAAACGGTACTCACACTTTTTCTAATGATTTAAACTCGCATGTAAAGGCTACAAACCAGTTCAGAACAAAACGAATGGCAGGAAACTGATGGCTGGAGGTCGCATTTCAAAACAAACGATAGAAGCAATCCAAAGTTCTGATATCGTTAGTATTGTTAATGATTATACTCAACTTGAAAAGCGCGGAAATGCCTGGTGGGGTTGCTGTCCGTTTCATCATGAAAAAACTCCTTCGTTCCATATTGAAGAAGGCAAAAACCTTTATTATTGTTTCGGCTGTCATGCTGGTGGGGACATTATAAAATTCTATATGGAAATGGAAAAAGTTTCTTATGCTGATGCTATTACGTCACTGGCAAAAAGATTTGGAATTGAAGTAATATACGAAGGCGGTTTTCCCGTTCCGCTGGAAAAAGACAGTTCAAGAGAACTTTATATTGATTTATACAACAGAACGGCGTCTATGTTCCATTATCTTCTGCTTGAAACACCTCAGGGAAAACCTGCTCTAGAATACATAACAAAACGCGGACTTTCTGAAGATACTATAAAAAAATTTAAAATCGGCTTTAGTCCTGCAGACAGATTCTGGTTAAAGAAATTCTTGCTTTCGAAAAATTATTCGGAAAAGTTCCTTGCAGAGTCAGGACTTTTCAGTAAAAAATATCCAGACATTTCTATTTATACAGGCCGCCTTATGTTTCCGATTTTTGATAAAGACGGAAATGCAGTTGCTCTGGGCGGTCGCATTTTGCAGGGGGAAGGTCCTAAATATATAAACAGTCCTGAAATGCCGCATTATAAAAAAAGAGAAATACTTTATGCCTATAACTTTGCAAAAAAATCAATACGCGAAAAAAAATGCGTAATTCTCTGCGAAGGTTACATGGATGCAATCGCATATCATCAGTGCAATATTGACTATGCAGTAGCTCCATTAGGAACAGCTTTTACTGAACAGCAGGTCAGGATTTTAAGACCTTTTATTGATACAGTTTTGCTTTCGTTTGATTCTGACGGAGCAGGTCAGAATGCAACAATAAAAGCGATTTTGATGTGCCGCAAAATGGACTTGTCAGTAAAAATCATTCAGCTTAAAGGCGGAAAAGATCCTGCAGAAATTATGCTGAATTTCGGTGTTGATGTATTGACAAATTTTGTTAATTCTGCTATATTAGACAATGATTTTTTATTATCTAAACTGCAAGAAAAGTACCCAAAAAAAACTCCTGAGAACAAAATAAGAGCTGCTCTGGATTTTTTCCCGTACGTAGATTCTTTAAGTTCAGATATTCAAAAAGAGTCGACGCTTGAGCAATTTGCCCACGTCTTTAACACAACACTGGAGGCCGTAAAGAAGGATTTTTATAATCGTGAACAGGCTCGTTCCCGCATAGATACAGACAGGACAGCGACAGGAGCTCCGGTAATTCAAGAAATAAAACTTAATGCTGAACTCAGAACAATTTTAGCTGTAATATGTAATTTAGAACTCTATTATCTTTTGCACGAACAGTTAACTGTAAATGATTTTGAAGACCCTCTGGCAAAACAGTTATTCATCATTTTAGAGGAATGCAGCAGAGAAGAAGGACTTTCGATTCACCGTGTACTTAATTACTGTCAGAATGAAGAATTAAAGCAGTTGATAACAAAAGCAGTGTCATCAAAAGAATTTGAAATAAATAATCTTCAATACGTACAGGAAAGCATACGGAACATCAGGAAGCAAAGTCTTGAACGTCAGGGCAAAAAATTGCTGAGAAAAATCAGTGATTTTAAGCCTGTTACTCCTGATGATCATAAGACCTTGGCTCAGTTCCTTGCAGAAAAGATGGAAATAGACAGAAAACTACAAGAGTAAAATGAGAAAGAACACAGAAGAACAAAAGCAGATAAAAAAAGTTGAGCAGGATCAGGATATTGAATTTGGAAAACTTTTTGTTTTTATCAAAGATAAAAAGATAATCACATGGGATGAAATAAACGATGTAGTTGGAATAGAATTTGCCAGCGTACAGATGGATAAAATCATCTCAATGATGGAAAAAAACAAAGTTCAGATTCAGGAAATTGAGCCTGAGTTTGTTGATGAAGAAGATGATGTTGTAGTTGAAGATGCTGATGACGATGAAGAACTTGAAAGTGATGTAGAAGCTGAAATTGTCGAACAGACAGAAAAAGAAGTTCTTTCAAAAAAACGTCTTGTAAGCACTGAAAAAGATTCTGGCAGCGATGATCCTATCCGTTTGTATTTGCGCGAAATTGGTAAGGAAAACCTTTTAACTGCAGAACAGGAAGTAACTCTTTCCAAGCAGATGGAAGACGGCGAAAACATTATAAAAGATGTCATAAAAAATTCTGGTATTTTGATTCCTGAATTTTATGAAATTGCACATCAGGCTTTTAAGAGGATTGATTTGCACGAAGCTGGCCGTCCGCGAAAAGAAATCAACGAGCAGATGGCAGAAAAACGCCGTTTAAAAACTTCATATAGCGAATATTTAAAACCTATTCTTCCTGAATTGAAGCAGTATAATGATTTAAAGAAAAATCTTCATGATATGGATCAGAATGAAAAAATATTTGAAAATCCAGATATTTTGAAATTACGTAAAATCATAACTCCGCAGCTTCAGAAAGCAGATATTCAGTCTGAAGAAATAGAAAAATTCAGTGAAAAATTCATAAATGCAACAAAAAAAATTGATGAATATCACCACAAGCAGGAAAAGAAAATGAAAGAGTTGCGCATTTCAGATTCTGTCCAGCTAAGAAAATTAGGAAGACGCGTGTCAATTCGTTCTGAGTCTGTCAAACTTGAGAGGGAACTCGGAATGACTGCTGACGAAATAAGAGAAATTTACACTCAGATTCAAAAAATCGACAGAAAGTTGAAGGATCTTGAATATGAGTTTGAAAATTCAATTGACGAGATTCTCGAAATGTCAAAGGAAATTGAACGCGGCCGAAAAATGATGGAGATTGCAAAAAATCACCTTATTAATGCAAACCTTCGTCTTGTCGTTGCAATTGCAAAAAAATATACAAACCGCGGACTTCAGTTTTTTGATTTAGTTCAGGAAGGAAATATCGGTCTTATAAAGGCTGTAGAAAAATTTGAATATAGAAAAGGTTATAAGTTTTCAACTTATGCAACATGGTGGATAAGACAGGCAATTACAAGAAGCATTTCGGATCAGGCACGTACAATCAGGGTTCCTGTTCATATGATTGAGCAGATTAATAAAGTTGTCAGAGAAAGCCGGCAGCTTATGCAGAAACTTGGTCGTGAACCTACTGACGAAGAAATTGCACAGCAGCTTGGCTGGCCTGTAACAAGAGTAAAGCAGGTTAAGAATGTTGCAAGAGAGCCGATTTCTCTTGAAACTCCAATTGGTGAAGAAGAAGATTCTTCTCTGGGAGATTTTATCGAAGACAAAGAAGTCGAGAATCCTGCATCGCAGACAGCATATACATTGCTTCAGGAACAATTGAGGGAAGTTTTAAGTACATTGCCTCCTCGTGAACAGGAAGTTTTGAAAATGCGTTTTGGTCTTGATGACGGATATTCTCTTACTCTTGAAGAAGTAGGACTTTATTTTAATGTAACAAGGGAACGTATCCGCCAGATTGAAGCAAAAGCTTTAAGAAGGTTACGCCATCCGCGTCGGGCAAGTACTTTGAGAGATTTCATTGAAATATAGAATGCGTGTAATAGACATAACAGTTTATTTATTATATACTAATTAATTATACCCAAAAAAGAGGTTTTACTTTATGCAAATGACAGAAGTTCGTGATAAATTACAGTCGCTTCAAGAAGTTCTTTCAGAAAAATACGACATTGAAAAAAAAGTAGCAGAAGCTCCGCGACAATTAAGTGCTCAAGATGAGCTTTTATCTCGTCTTAGAAAAGAATATCTCGAAAAGAATTCTGTATATGAAGAATGTAAGGCAAAAGTTGCTGATCTTGAATTAGAATTAAAGGCTGCTGAAAAATCAAGGGAAGAAGGCGAAAAAGGAATGGATAACATTGCTACTCACCGTGAATACGAAGCCCTTGACAAGCAGATTACTGAAGCAACTGCAAAAGAAACAGAAGTACGCAAGGAACTTGATAAACAGAAAAAAACATTAAATGACCTTAACGAAAATTTAAAGATGGATGAGAGCATGATAAAAGCTCAGGAAACAGATTTAAATTCTCAAAAAGCTTCTCTTGACAAGCAGATGGCAAAATTAAAAGTTCAGCTTGAAAAACTTGAAGCTAAAGAAATTGAAATTACAAAGGGAATTGATACTGAAATAGTATATAAATTCCAGCGTATTATTCAGCGTAACAGTCAGGGTATAGTTGCCGTAAAAAATGGTGTTTGCGAAGGCTGTCATATGATTCTTCCTGCTCAGTTTGCAAATGAAGTAAGGGAAGGCGACAAAACTCTTTTCTGCCCATATTGTAGCCGTATTCTGTTCTATCAGGAATCAGATGACAACGAAGACGATTATTATGCAATGGCAGAAGCAGGCAGTTTATCTGATTACGAAGATGACTTTGAAGACGAATCTCTGGAAGATGATGCAGGAGAATATTCTGAAGATGACGGTTATATTGATAATCCGTCTGAATATGACTCTGATTCTATTGACGGAGAAGACGATGAAGACAAAGATGATTCAGATGAAAATTAATTAGTATATTACAAAAAAGAGATATAATCGCATGGAATGTTTATGATGATATAGACGTTCCATGAGGAAAAGTCCGGGCTCCACCGGAACAAATGCCGGATAATTACCGGGCAGAATACGGCAGTTGCATAATTTCTTGTATAACCCGTATTTTGACAGAAAGTGCAGCAGAGAATGACCGCATTATTTATTTAGTGCAAGGGTGAAAAGGCGAGGTAAGAGCTCACCGGATTTTTGGTAACAAAAATTGCAGGAAAACCTCATTTGGAGCAAGATTAAGCAGCAACGTAAGCGTCCGGGCTTTAGTTGCGGGTAAATCGCTAAAGATTCAGGGCAATCTGAATTTCAGACAGATGGTTATGCGGACGTAAAAATCCAGACCAGAACTCGGCTTACTGTCTCTTTTTTGTTTATTTTTTTTATGCGGGTATTATGAAAAAAACAGAGGAAAATAACAGTTCGATAGTAAGAAAGCCGGGTAAGTTGCTGCCTGCATTATTAATCTCTATAGCTGTTGTATCAGTTTTGTCCGGAATATCTATTTTTGTCTATCGGAAAATAAACTATACTATCCATAATAACCCTTCTGTTACAAAACTTGCATCACAATGGTCAGAATATGATTATGCAGGTGTCTATGAAACAGCTTGTGATTTAACTGAAAAAAAATTTCTGAATAATACAGTCTACACTTATCGGGGATATGCGGCTTATTATCTTGGAGTTTCAGAAACAGATCCGGCTCTTGCGCAGGAATATATAAATGATTCGATAAGTTCATTGCGTATTGCATTACTAAAAGCAAAAGAAAAGACAATTCCTCAGATAAAGTATATGCTTGGTAAGGCATATTTTTATAAAAACATAATCTGTTCCTATCATTATTATGCGGATCTTGTTGTAAAATATCTTGAAGATGCAAAAGCCCTTGGTTATAAAGCTGATGACATTCCAGAGTATTTGGGAATCAGCTACGGTCAGATTGGAATGAGTTTTGAAAGCATTGCAAGGTTTAGCGAAGCACTTTTAATTCGTGATTCAGATTCACTTTTACTTTCTATTGCAGAACAGTATTATAAAGAAGGACAGTTTGCTGCTGCAAAGCAGTATCTGTTTCAGGTAACGGCAAATGCAGGAGATGACAATCTTTTGCTGAAAGGTCAGACTCTTCTTGCAAAAATTTATCTTGAAGAGCAGCAATACGATGAAGCAAAATCTTTGTTTGATTTGATTCTGGCGAAAAATGAAAATTCTGCAGATGCTCATTACGGGCTTGGAATTATTTATGAAAAGAAAGGGGATTTAGTTAAAGCCCGTGCTGAATGGCGGAAAACACTGAAAATTGACAGTAATTATGAAGATGCAATAAAAAAAGTCTATCGCTAGTTTTTCTTATTGCAAAGATATGAAAATATAAATAGAATAAATAAAAGTATGGGGGAAAAATGTTTTTCAACAATTTTGTAACTGATATCGGTATTGATTTAGGAACTTGTAACACACTTATTTATGTTCGCGGAAAGGGAATTGTTATTGACGAACCTTCTGTTGTGGCTGTTGAAAAAGGCACTAATGTAGTGTATGCCGTTGGTGCAGAAGCCAAAAGAATGCTCTGGAAAACTCCCGGAAACATTGTAGCCATTCGTCCTCTTGCTGACGGTGTAATTGCAGATATAGATTCATGTGAAAAAATGATAAAATATTTTATCGGAAAAATTCTGCCTAAACACAGAATCTTCAGTTCTACAAGAATGAAAATCGGAATTCCATCATGTATTACAGAAGTTGAGCGCAGGGCTGTAATTGAAGCTGCCTTGAAAGCAGGTGCAAAAGAAGTTGAAGTTGTACCTGAAAGCCTTGCTGCTGCAATCGGTGCAAAAATTCCGATTCATGAACCAGCAGGACATATGATTTGTGATATTGGCGGAGGAACTGCAGAAATCAGTGTAATTTCTTTGAGCGGAATGGTAATTACGTCTTCTATTAGGGTTGGCGGAAATAAATTTGATGAAACAATTGTAAAGCATATCCAGAATGTTCATAATTTGATGATAGGTCAGCAGACGGCGGAAAAACTAAAAATTGAAATTGGAAACGTTGCGCCTGATAAAAATATCGAAAAAATGGAAATAAAAGGACGTGATGCAATAACAGGGCTTCCTCGACGTCTTGAAATAGATTCAGTTGAAATTAGGGAAGCGTTAAAAGAACCTGTAAATATGATTATCGAAGAAATCAAAAATACTCTTGGGCATACTCCTCCTGAACTAGCTGCTGACATTGTAGAACGCGGCATTGTAATGACAGGCGGTGGTTCTATGCTGAAAGGACTTTCAAAACTTATTTCAAAAGAAACAAATGTTCCTGTTATTCTTGCAGAAAGACCTCTTGAATGTGTAGCATTGGGAGCAGGAGAGGCTTTTGAATTGTTTAAAGATATGTCTTCTGACAGGGCTATTTACGATAATCTGAACGGTTAGTTTTTGGTATCATGAGAAAACATAAGAAATTCAATTTTAAATTTCGCTTTAGGGAATTGCTGTTTATAATTTTAATTGTACTTTCGAGTGTATTTTTATCATTTAGTTCCGGCGGTTTTGTCGTTAATTTTAAAAATGTCGGTTTTACGATTCTTTCTACGATAGAAGAAGGCATTGCAAAAGTCACTTTTTTTGTAAAAGATACTGTCAATGCTGCAAAAAAACTTGCTGTGCTGAATAAAGAATATGATCTTCTAGTTGAAAAATTAAAAGATTATGAATATATGCAGCATACAAATGCTACGATTCGCAAGGAAAATGCAAGGTTAAAAGAGCAGTTAGGCTTTGTATCAGATATTCAGCAGAAGACTTTTTCTGCAAATATCATATCAAGGGGCGCTGACAATATTCATACTACAATCATAATTGATAAGGGAAGCAAAGACGGCATTAAAAAGAATATGAGTGTCCTTTCCGTTCAGGGAGGAAATATCGGTGTTGTTGGAAAAATTGTTTCTGTTGGATTTTCGACAAGTCAGGTTATGCCTGTTTATGATATTAACTGTTCAATTTCTGCAAGAATCCAGAATACAAGGGATATCGGACTTATTTCAGGTAACGGGCTTGAAGATGCTCCGTTATCAATGAAATATATCAAGAAAAAAGTTATCGGTGAACTGCACTATGGTGATGTAATCGTTACTTCAGGAGAAAACGGAAATTATCCGAAAGACATTCCTATTGGAATAATCTCAAAGATTTCAGTTCTTGATTATGATTCGTCACTTGATATAGAAGTTCTGCCTATTGCAAATTTTTCAAGACTTGAAACTGTTGTAATTGTTTCTTCTGATGAAATAAAGGGTGAAGACGAAAAACAAGGATATAATCAATGATTCGTTCATATTTATTTGGAATATTACTTTTAATTGTTTCTGCATTAATTGAAACGGCAATTTTGTCAAATATATTTTTTTTACCGGCAATTCCAGATTTGCTTTTAATTTGCTCTCTTTATTTTTCTGTAAATAATGGCTGTGTTTACGGAGAAACGCTGGGGTTTTCTTCAGGACTATTCATTGATTTTTTGAGTGGAAGTCCTTTTGGATTGAACTGTCTTGTAAGGACTATAATCGGATATGCAGCTGGTTTTTTACAGAAAATGCTTAATTTAAAATCGTATCTTGTAAATTTTTTAATTGGATTTACCGGGACACTGTTAAAGGCGCTTCTGATTTATTGTGCTTCATTCTTTTTTCCAAATATGATAAATACATATAATATTTTTTCTTCAGTGTTCCTTTTTGAATTGATTTTTAATTCTGTCTTGACGCCATTTGTTTTTAAATTTCTAAATTGTTTTTCTGATTTTATTATTATTTCAGAACATGTTTGATAAAATTTTCAGGGGTTTGCGGGGGAATGAATAAAAATAACGTCAACAATCAGGATACTAAGCGCAACAAAAATATCATAAGTTTTGTTTTTACACTTCTTGCTGTCATTGTTTTTGTCCTGTATTTATTTAAATTGTTTTCTCTGCAGATTATTGAAGGACGGCAATACAAAATTCAGTCTAAAAATATTTCAAGTCGAATTACTACAATTCCTGCACAACGCGGTGAAATTTATGACCGAAATAATGACAATGCAATGGTAGTTAATTCAGATTCCTTTGCAGTTGAACTTACGCCAGGAGAAATTCCTGCAGGATATTTTGATACTGTAGCTTCAAGGCTTGCAAATATCCTGAATATTCCGAAAACAGAAATTGACGAGCGTGTTCCGCCTTCTGTAAGAAAAACTTATGTTTCTTACACTGTAAAGAATAATGTCAATTTTTCAGTTATTTCTGATATTGCAGAAAATATAAATGATTTACCTGGAGTTTCCTGGGTAAGCCGTCCGATACGCAATTACATTGAAACCGGAAGTTTTTCTCACATACTCGGCTATGTAGGGAAAATTACAAAAGAAGAAATGAATTTTATGTATAATAAAGGCGGTTATACAAGAACAAGTATTGTAGGAAAAACAGGAATTGAAAAACAATACGATACTTATTTACAGGGAAAAGACGGATATGAAGAACGGACTGTAGATGTCAAAGGACGTGTTCTGTCTGAAACACCTAATGTAGTTCCGCCTCAAATGGGTAAAAAATTAGTCCTCACTATTGATTCAAGAGTTCAGATATTAGCAGAAAAAGCTCTTGGCGAGCGTATCGGTTCAATTATAGTTTTGAAGCCTTCTACAGGAGAAATTCTTGCAATGGTTTCATATCCGTATTTTGATTCAAATATGTTCAATTCTGAAAACGTTGCTAATGAATATATGAAGCTTGCAGAAAACCAGCATAATCCGCTTCTTAACCGTGCCGTAAATGCTGCGTATCCTCCTGCGAGTACTTTTAAAATAATAATGTCAGCTGCGATTTTGCAGGAAAAGGCATTTCCTGAATATGAGAAGGTTGAATGTAAAGGTGAAATTGAATACGGCGGAAGGACTTTCCGATGCTGGATTTTAAAGCCTGGTCACGGCAAACTTGATTTAAAGCATGCTGTAGGACACTCTTGTGACATTTATTTCTGGCAGGTTGGTCGAGATTATCTTGGCATTGAAAAGATTTCTGATTATGCAAAAATTTTCGGATACGGTCAGAGTACCCAGATTGATTTACCAAGTCACTCAAAAGGTTTTGTTCCGACTGCACAGTGGAAAGAGCGAAAATTCCACGAAAGATGGCTTGACGGGGACACGATGGCTGTTTCTATTGGTCAGGGATATACAACGGCAACTCCTTTGCAGGTTGCTGATGTCATGGCAATGGTCTGCAATGAAGGAAAGATTTATAAACCGCATTTGCTTAAAGAAATCAGGGATCCTGTTACAGATGAGATAATTCAGGAAGTTCATCCTGAAGTGCTGTTTGAAAATTCGATTGATCAGGCTGTATGGATAAAAATAAAAGAAGCCTTGCGTTTTGTATGTACTGACGGTTCTGCAAAATATTCTCTTTCAAATCCGACTGTAAAAATTGCAGCAAAAACAGGTACTGCCGAAGTTACTGGATATTCAGAAAGCTGGCATTCGTGGTTACTGGCTTATGCTCCTTATGATGCACCTGTAGAAGACCAGATTATAGTTTGTTCAATGGTCGAAGCAGCTAATGCATGGGAATCATGGTCAAATTATGCAACTAACATTATCATTCAGGGATATTTTGCTAATCAGACTTTTGATGAAGCAGTTGATGCTCTTAATTTCAGGTGGCTGTTCAGACAGCGAAAAAATCTAACAGAATAGGGCGGGGTGGGGTAGAAAATGAAAAAGTTGAAAATTTTTTCTGCAATTGATTATATTCTTTTGTTTTGCGTTTTGTGTTTAACTGTAATCGGCATTGTGTTTATATATTCAGCTGCTATTGACCGTAATGGTGTTTTGACAAATCAGAATTATGTAAAACAGATTTTTTGGGGCATTACAGGTCTTATAATGATGCTCTTTTTTTCCTGCTATGATTACAGAAAGACTGAACGTTTTATTTTCTGGCTTGCTATTGTGGCATGCCTTGTTCTTTTGTATACGGCAAAATACGGAAAATATGTAAAAGGTTCAACCAGCTGGATTGGAATAGGAAATTTTGGAATTCAGCCTTCTGAATTCTGTAAAATCATTTTTATTTTGTTTCTTGCATGGTATTTCAATAACAGCGAAAATGAAAATCCAAGAAAACGGTTTATCGTTGCCTGCTGCATTCTGGTTGTTCCTATCGGATTAATTATGCTGCAGCCTGATTTGGGTACGTCACTTGTTTTTATTCCTGTTTTTATTTTTATGTGCTTTGTAGCTGGAATTGAATTGAGATATATTGCCATAATTTTGGGACTCGGATTTTTTACTGTTTTATTTACGATGCTTCCTGTTTGGGAAACACAGATTGTCAGGCATACTGTTCCTGTAATAAAATTTCTTACAGACAGCAAGCTACGAATGATTTTTACAATTGCGATTGCTGCAATTATGCTGATTGGGATAATCGGGCTCTTCTTTTTTAAGCATAATAAATATTATTATTGGATTTCATTTATTTCAGGAATTATTTTTATTTCTCTGCTAGCTTCTGTTGTTGTCGGAAAAAAATTAAAGGATTATCAGTTAAGCAGACTTATCATCTTTTTGAACCCAAATGTTGATCCAGAACGTTCCGGCTGGAATATAATTCAATCTAAAATCGCAATTGGTGCCGGAGGATTTTGGGGACGAGGATATTTAAAGGGAACGCAAAGTCATTTAAGTTATCTTCCTGAACAGGGAACTGACTTTATTTTCAGTATTTTGTGTGAAGAATGGGGGTTTATCGGCGGTTTTATAGTGTTTTCGCTTTATCTGATTATGTTCTTAAGAATGATTTATATTATAAGGACAACTCCTATTAAATATGGCGCGTACATTACGACAGGAATTTTGGGAATGTTCTTTTTCCATTTTGTAGAAAATATCGGAATGGTTATGGGACTTATGCCGATTACAGGAATTCCGCTTTTGTTTATGTCTTATGGAGGTTCATCTCTCTGGTCTTCGATGATAAGCATCGGTTTTGTAATGGCGGTTCGCTACAGAAGATTCAATTTTATGGATTAAAATTTTATGCATCGGGAGTTTATCAGTTTTTTGTCCGTGCAGTTTTTTATGGTGCAATATACTGTATAGGAATGGGGCAGACAAAAAACTGATTTTGAAATAAAATGGGTAATCTGTATATTGGTAGACAGAATATACATTATAGGAAGTTATATATTATAAAATATAAACAGTAAACTGCCATAAAATGACCTTATTTCTAAGGTCATTTTATGGTTTTAAGTGGCAGCATGCCTTGATTTGATGTATTCTTTTTTTACCATAAATTTAAGGAACGCTGCATTACAAGACTTACGGTTGTTATTGCAATCCAACAACAAGCCCCCATGATTAATGGTTTTCCGCCAGTTTTAATGAGCTTTATAATATTTGTATTCAGACCAATTGCTGACATTGCAAGAATTATAAAAAATTTACTCAATTCTTTTAAGAACTTGAATATTAAATTAATGGCTGAAAGATTTTCTGCCGGAATAAAAACATGGCATAAAGTTGTAATTAATGAAGCTGCGATAAACCAAAGAATGAACCACGGAAAAATCTTTTTTAAACTGAAATTTACTGTCACTTCAGAAGATGTGTTGCTGCTGTTTTTCTTTGCTTTTATTGCCTGATATAAAGCCAGTATAAGAGTAATCGGAATTATTGCTATTGTCCGCGTCAATTTTACTGTAACGGCTTTGTCCAGAGTTTCAGAGCCGAGATTCCACATTGCATCCCATGTTGAAGCTGCTGCCGTTACGGAAGAAGTATCATTTACTGCGGTTCCTGCAAAGATTCCAAATCCTTCGCCGTTTGTAGTTGAAAATCCGAGCATTTGTCCGAGATATGGAAAAATGATTGCTGCAAGAACATTGAAGAAAAATATAACGGAAATTGACTGTGCGACTTCTTCATCATCTGCAGAAATAACAGGTGCTGTTGCAGCAATTGCCGAACCTCCGCAAATAGAAGACCCTACTCCAATTAATGTTGAAATTTTTGACGGAATTTTCATAATTTTGCACAGTATAAAGGCTACTGCAAGGGATGTACAGATTGTTGAACAGATAATAGGAAGTGACTGTATGCCTGTTTTTGCAACTACAGCCAAATCAAGCCCAAATCCAAGCAGAATAACAGCCCATTGCAGAACTTTTTTTGATGTGAATTTGATACCGACTTCAAAAGCAGTTTTGTCTTTAACAAAAAGAGTTACAATCATTCCTATAATTATTGCAAATACAGGACCTCCCACAATCGGAAAAAGTTTGCCAAGGAAAAAAGAAGGAATAGCAATGACAAGTGAGAATAAAATTCCTTTTGCATTTTTTTTAATGAATTCCATAAAATAACCCCTTTAATCGAGATTTTTCAATACATTTATCATTTCGATTGCACCCAAAGCACATTCAGTTCCCTTGTTGCCTGCTTTAGAACCTGAACGTTCAATTGCCTGTTCAATGTTTTCTGTCGTAAGCACTCCGAACATGACAGGAATTCCTGAATCAAGGCTTACCTGTGCAATTCCCTTTGAAACTTCATTGCAGACATAATCATAATGAGATGTTGAACCTCTGATTACAGAACCAAGGCAGATAACTGCATCGTATTTTCTGCTCATTGCCATTTTTTTTGCTGCCACAGGAATTTCAAATGCTCCTGGAACTTTAACAAGCGTGATATTTTCGTCTTTTATGTCATGGCGCTTTAATCCATCAAGAGCGCCGTCTATAAGACGTCCGACAATAAAATCGTTAAAACGCGAAGCAACGATACCAATTTTTACGTTTTGTGAATCTGGAATTATTCTTCCTTCAATTTCTTTCATAGAGTTTTCTCCCATAAAATAGTTTTTATAAAATCAGACATTTGAAAGTAAATGTCCCATAAGGTTTTTCTTTGTCTGGAGGTATTTTAAATTAACAGGATTTGACTGAATTTCAATCGGAACTCTTTCTGTTATTTCAATACCGCTTTTTTCAATTTGAAGTGAATCAATTTTGTCAGGATTGTTTGTCATGAGCCTTAATTTAGTTATTCCAAAATGCTGCAGGATTTGAATTCCGTCTGTGTAATCGCGCATGTCAGGAGGAAAGCCGAGCTTTAGGTTTGCTTCAACTGTATCAAGACCTTTTTCTTGCAGTGCGTATGCCTTTATTTTATTTATAAGCCCGATTCCCCTGCCCTCCTGCCTGAGGTAAATCAAAATCCCCTGCCCTGTTTTTGCAATTTCTTTCAAAGCAAAATCAAGTTGCTGCCCGCAGTCGCATTTTAAAGAACCAAAAGTATCTCCTGTCATACATTCAGAATGAATCCGGCATAAAACAGGTTCGTCTTTTTTAAATTCGCCTGTCCATAAAGCAACATGCTCTGCATTTGTAATTTTGTTTTTAAAACCTGCAATATTGAATCTGCCGAATTTTGTCGGAAGAACTGCCTGTGCTTCTTTTGTTACGATTTTTTCGTTCTGCTTTCTGTATTTTACAATATCTGCTATTTTTATAATTTTCAAATTATGTGTTTCTGAAAAATTCATAAGTTCTTCGTATTTTGCCATATGACCGTCAGCAGACATGATTTCGCAGCAAATGCCGCATGGAGAAAGACCTGCAAGCTTGCATAAATCTACTGTTGCTTCTGTATGCCCTTCACGGACAAGAACACCATCATCTTTTGCAACTAGCGGAAACATGTGCCCTGGATGCCTGAAATCTTCCGGAACAGAAGCCTGGTCTGTCAATTTTATTGCGGTAAGGCTTCTGTCAAAAGCAGAAATTCCAGTTGAAGTCTGAACGTGGTCGATGCTTACTGTAAAGGCTGTTTCATGGTTGTCAGTATTGTCAGCAATCATCGGCATAAGATTGAATTTTTCTGCAATGCTTTTTGACAAAGGCATGCAAATCAATCCTTTTCCGTAGGTTGCCATAAAATTTATATTTTCAGGTGTTGCGTGTTCTGCAGAACATATAAAATCGCCTTCGTTTTCGCGATCTTCATTGTCAAGAACCATTATTATTTTTCCGTTTTTTAAATCCTCAACAGCATCTTCAACTTTGTCAAAATTTTTCAAAATATGCCTCCTTGATTTTGCTTAATTCAGTTTTATATTTTATTTTCTTTTATTATTTTCCAGATATTTCTGGATGTATTTTCCGAGAATGTCACATTCAATATTTACAGATTTTTTTTCTTTTAAAAATTGAAGGTTTGTATTTTTCATTGTATGCGGTATAACAGAAACGACAAAAGAATCGTTTGTAATTCTTGCAATAGTAAGTGAAATCCCGTTTATTGCCACAGAGCCTTTTTCAACAAAACTTGACATCAGGTTTTCGTTGCATGAAAAATAGTATTCGATTGAATTTCCTCGTTTTTCAATTTTTTTGGTAACTGCCGTTCCATCTATATGACCTGTTACAATGTGTCCTCCAAATCTTCCGTTTGCGCTCATCGCCCTCTCAAGATTTACGGAATTTCCAATCATTAATTCTGAAAAATTTGTTCTTGAATAAGTTTCTGGTGTAACGTCTGCAAAGACAGTTTTATTGTTCAGCATTTCTGTTACTGTAAGGCATACTCCGTTTACGCAAAGGCTGTCGCCAGGTTTTAAATCAGAAAAAGTAATGTTTGTCCTGATTCCAATTCTTATTGACTGGCCTGTTTTTCTTATATCTGATATTGTCCCTGTTTCTTCGATAATTCCTGTAAACATATTTTCATTTTCCTAAATTGTATTCTAAAAAAGCATCATTGCCAAAAAGCCTTGCATCTGGTTTTACGTTCATTTCTTTTCGAAATGAATCTGTGATGAAATTTGAACCTATATAAACCTGAATTTTATTTACAATGTTTTCCTGTATGACAGCTTCTGCAAGTTTACCTGAACTTTCTAAAAGTATGCTGTCAAAATTCATTTGACCTAAAATTGAAAAGACTGCTTTTAAATCAAGATGCCTTTTTTTTAACGGAACTTTTATCAACTGAATGTTCAGTGCGCGCAGTTTTTTTATTTTAAAATGTTTTTCTTTGTTGTAAAAAATTATGAGCGGCGAGATGTCAGCAGTTTTTAAAATTTTTCTGTTCAGCTTTAGTTTTAAGTTTTTGTCAAGAATTATGCGCGCCGGTTGATGACAGTTTTCTTTGTGACGTGCTGTTAATAAGCTATCGTCAGTGTTTACTGTTTGTGCGCTTGCCATAATTCCCATGACAGCAGTTCGTGTTTTATGAACTTCTTTTATTGAGTCATCTGAGGAAATTCTTTTGTTTTTATTTTTTATAATCGAAGTTCCGTTCATGCTCATTGCGTATTTTAAAATGATATATGGAGTTTTTGTTTTTATAAAATGAAAGAAAAAAGGATTTAGTTCATCACATTCAGCTTGCAAAATTCCTTCAAAAACTTTTATTCCGTGCTCTCTTAAAATTGAAACGCCCTTGCCGTTTACAAGCGGATTCGGGTCTTTTGAACCGATGTATACTTCTTTAATTTTGTTTTCGATAATGGCATCTGTACATGGAGGTTGTTTTCCTGAATGGCAGCAAGGTTCAAGTGTTACGAATAAAGACGCTCCGTTACATATTTTTTTATCGCCCGAAAGGGATACTGCGTTTTTTATTGCATTCCTCTCGGCATGTAGAGTTCCGAATTTTTCGTGAAAGCCTGTACCGATTATTTTTCCGTTTTTTACAAGAACGGCACCTACTAAGGGATTAGGATTTGCAAAGCCCTGCCCTTTTTTTGCTTCTTCTATTGCGGCTTTCATATAGTTTGATATAAAACTATCATTCATAAAAATAGTTTTATATCAAACTGAAAAATTAATCAAGCATTTTCATTGTTAATGCAAAAAAATCTTGCAAATTATTTTTCAAGAAAAGAAAGCTTTTCGCAGATAAATGCACTTTTTTCTTTTAAGCCGATTTTTCCTGTTTTTAAAATCAAAATATTCGGTTTTGCTGCATTCAACTGAACAAGATTTGAACTTTCTTTTATTAATCTCAGAACTTTGTCAATATTGATTTCTGAAACTTTCATAAATTCAACCTGTACGATTCCATTTTTTTCTTTGATTGACGAAATATTAAGTTTTTTGCAGATGCAGCGGATTTCTGCAAGCGTAATCAAACTCATCACTTCATCAGGAATCGGACCGAACCTGTCAAGCAGTTCAATGTAAATATTGTCAAGTTCATCTTTTTCCTGTACGGCGGCAATTTTTTTGTAAATTTCCATTTTAGTCTGTAGATTCTGAACATAAGTATCTGGAATGAATCCTGTGTATTCAAGTTCCATAAGAACTTCTGTCTGCGGTACGTAATCTTTTTGTTTTGTAAGAAGCGAAATTGCATCATTTAAAAGCCTGATGTACATGTCAAATCCGACAGAATAAACGTCACCTGACTGATCTCTGCCTAAAAGATTTCCTGCCCCACGAATTTCAAGGTCTTTCATTGCGATTTTAAAACCACTTCCAAGTTCCGTAAAATCGCTTATAACTTGCAGACGCTTCATTGCGACTTCGGAGAGGGCTTTGTTTTTTGGATAGAAAAGATATGCATAAGCTTTTTTATCACTCCGCCCGACGCGTCCGCGAAGCTGATAAAGCTGACTTACACCATACATATCTGCCCTGTCAATGATGATTGTATTGACATTCGGAATGTCAATTCCGTTTTCGATAATAGTTGTTGCAACCAAAACATGGAAACCGCCCATTTTAAATCTTCTGAAAATGTCGTCCAACTGTTCGCTTGTCATTTGGCCGTGAGCCGTATCAATGAGCATTTCTGGAACAAGTTTTTCAAGTTTGAGCCTTGTTTCTTCAAGTGTTTCTACTCTGTTGTGAAGGTAAAAAACTTGACCTCCCCTGTCTGCTTCATATCTGATTGCCTTTGCAATCTTTTCATCGTTGTATTCATCGATTACAGTTTCAATCGGCTGGCGGTTTTGTGGCGGTGTAGTTAAAAGGCTCATGTCGCGGATTTTTAAAAGACTCATATGAAGCGAGCGCGGAATCGGTGTTGCAGAAAGAGACAGAGAATCTATGTTTGTTTTTACGGTTTTTAGTTTTTCTTTATCTTTTACACCGAAACGCTGTTCTTCATCGATAATCAGTAATCCGAGATTTTTAAAGATGACGTCGTTTTGAATGATTCTGTGAGTTCCGATTAATATATCGATTTCACCGTTTTTAAGTCGTTCAAGGATTTTTTTCTGTTCAGCCTTGCTTATAAATCTTGAAAGCTGGGCAATGTTTACGGGAAAATTTCTGAATCGTTCTACGCAAGATTCGTAATGCTGTTCTGCAAGAATTGTTGTCGGCGCTAAAAAGGCAACTTGCTTTCCTCCGAGAATTGCCTTAAAAGCCGCCCTCATTGCAATTTCCGTTTTTCCGTAACCGACATCGCCGCAGACAAGTCTGTCCATAGGAACTGGTTTTTCCATGTCTTCTTTGATTTCTTTTGTAACTGTAATCTGGTCAGGCGTGTCTTCATACGGAAAAGCCGCTTCAAACGCAATCTGCCATTCTGTGTCTTTTGGAAAAGCAAAGCCGACAGATGTTTTTCTGCGGGAATATAAATCAATTAGTTTTTGCGCCAAATCTTCTACAGCCTTTTTTACTTTGTTTTTGCGGTTTTCCCATGATTTACTTCCGATTGTATCAATTCTCGGCGCATTGCCTTCATTGCCAATATAACGCTGAATCAGGTTGACCTGTTCAATCGGAACAAAGGCAAATTCTTCACCGGCATATTCAAGTTTTATGTAGTCGCGTTCATTGCCCATTGCCCTTACGCGCTCAATTCCTTTGAAAATTCCGATTCCGTAATTTACGTGAACGACAAAATCGCCCGGATTTAAATCAACAAAAGTGTCGATTACAGAACTTTTTACGTGATTAAGCGATTTTGGAATGTATTTTTTGCGTCCGAAAATTTCATTTTCCTGAATCACAAGAATTTTCATTTCAGGAATTGCAAAGCCTGCAGAAATTTCCTGCGGAATCAGCTGAATGAAATTTTTGCTTTCACTGTTCGTAAAGTCTTTTAAAATTTCATTTATTCTTAAATTCTGATTTTCATTATTTGTAAAAATAAAAATTTTCCAGCCATCTTTCTGCAAGTCCGAAATCTGTTCTTTTAAGTAATTCATATTGCCAAAAAAACTTCTCGGCGGATCAAGTTCAAATTTAAAAAAGTTTGTGCCGTCATTTTTTAGTTCTTCTGTTTTTTCTGTATGAATTGTTCTGTACAGAATGTTTTTTGAATGTGCCGCAGAAAGTGTCTCAAAATCGAACAGAATTTTTTCAGGGCTTAAAACAAGTTCCGATGCACATGCTTTTTTATAAAGTCCGATGTATTCCCTCTGCAAAGATTCTTTTGAATTTATAAGCCTGTCATAATCATAATAAATTACTGTTGTATCAGGATTTATGTAATCAAGCACGGAATACTGTCTGTCAAAAAGTGCCGGATACAGCAACTCTTCACCTTCTGCTTCTTTTGCACTTTCAAGTTCAAGAAGAAAATTTTCAAATTTTTCTGACAGATTTTCGTTTTCGTTTCCTGCAAACGCATTGTATGAATCGGACTGAACTTGATTTTTTTCAAAGACAGGTTTTAATTTCTGCTCAAGTTCATTAATCAAATCTTTTGTCCAAAGAATTTCTTTTGACGGATAAATCGTAATTCTGTCAGCATTGTCTATCGTCGTCTGGGTTTCAGGCGAAAATGTCTTTATATTTTCGATTGTATCAAAGTCAAAAACAATTCTGTGTGCATTTTTTTCTGACGGAAGGTAAATGTCAAGAACTTCGCCACGCAAGGTAAATTCTCCAGGTACAGATACTTTTGGCACCCGCACGTATCCGAGCGAAACGAGTTTTTGCGCAATTTGAATCGTGTCAAAACTCTGTCCTTTTTCAAACGTAAATATGTTTTTCTTTAAATATTCAGGTGGCGGAACAGGCGTTAAAAAAGAGCGCTGTGTCATTACAAAAATTCGCGATTTTTTTGAAATACTCTTGATTGAATTTTCAGCTGCGATTTTTGCAAGTGCGCCTGCTCGTTTTCCAAAGACAATTGAACCTTTAGGACTTGCCCTATACGGAACAGTTGACCACCATGGTAAAGTTATGATTTCTGCATCAGACAAAAAAGTCTGTAAATCCTGAATGACAGAGCTTTCTTCTTTTTCGGTTGGAACAACAATGACTGTATCACATGAAACTGCAGTTTCGTCTTTTATATTTTTTTTTGCTGACAGATATTGAATCTGCTGAATGAATTTATTTTTGCAGGAATTAACGTATAAAGACGTAAAAATTCCTGCAAAGCAGCCTTGTATGCCTTCAATTTCTAAAGGGAAAGAATTTTTATCGTCAGTCAGTTTATTTAAAATATTGACTGCCGGATTCCATTTTTTTATTGCGTTTATTAATGAATTTGATAATAATGTATTCATTGATTGTTCCGATAATATAATAAGTGAGGTAAAATTTTGAAAAAATTTACTATTCTGATTATATCATTTTTAGTTTTCTTTGCACATACTTTTTCTGCACAAGATTTTAAGTCAGTTTACAAAGATGCTGCAATTTCTATAAGATTTTATGACAGGACGATGTATTATACTGAAAATACAAAAGAAAATCCCATTTATGTACATATAACAATCCGCAACAACGGCAATGAAACCCTTCGTTTTAAGCTTGCAGACGACAGGACTTTCAGCGCTGATTTTTCTGCATTTAATGTAAAAAACATCAGTCTTGAACAGACACAAGAAGTTATCAGAAAACGCACGACAAATCAATATGTATATTTTCGTGAAATTTCACTTGAAACAGGCGAAGAATATTCTTTTATCGAAAACGTAAAAGATTATCTTGTATTTGCAGAGCCTTCGATTTATTATCTGGAACTTTCTTTTTACCCTGAACTTTATAAGTCAAAATATATTGAATTAAAATCAAACAGGCTTACTTTGGAAATCCGCCCTTCTCCAAACGCAGCATCTTCAAATATGATTCCCATTCAATCTCAGAGCGCTGAAATCTTAAAACCGCAGAGCATTTCGCCTGACAAAGTAGTTGAGCAGACAATCGTTGCACGCCAGAAATCTTTGTGGGACCAGTTCTTTTTATATTTTGACCTTGAATCAATGCTCAAAAAAGATGCGCTTAGAAAACGAAAGTATCAGAATGCTTCAAGTCAGGAATGTGCAAGAATGGTAGAAGAATTCAAGTCAAGCCTTATGGCAGAAAGAATTGATACTGACATCGTAGCAATTCCAGAAAAATTTGAAATTAAGAAAACTACTTATTCCCAGACAGAAGGAAAAGTTATTGTAATTGAATGGTTTAAAAACCAAAATTTTAGGGAAAAAAAGGAATACACCTATTATGTCCAGCAGCGCGACGGCATTTGGCGTATTTATGATTATGACGTTAATAATTTGGGGACAGAATGAAAGCCTTATTAATTGCAGACGATGATGATGTAATAAAAAAAATTCAGACTGCACTATCTGATGATGGATTTGATGTAATTACATATCGCTGGCTATTAAAAGCTCTTGATAATATCGAAGAAATCTCACCGGAAGCAATAATCGTAAGTGCTTCAAGCTATCCGCGTCACTGGAAAACACTTGCCCAGTTTGTAAAAAGCGAAATCACAGGTTTTGTTCCGAAAATTATTTTATATTCAGAACGTGATTTTTCAGAAGAAGACATAAAAAAATCAGAAATTCTTGGCATTGACGGAATATTTTATTCTGTTGAAAGTGAAGGATTAAAAGAACTTGCCGATATTCTTTCGGGAAACAATAAACCTGTTTCACTTATTTTTACTAACAAGGAATCAGGCGCGTTTATTACCGGCCGCGTTTTAAAATTTGAAAAACACATTATTTCGTTTATTCCTGATTTGCCGTCACTAGTCAGTTCTCTAAAAACAGATGAAGAAATTACGCACGCAACGATAAAAAATAAAAATTCGATACAATATATAAAGGCAAAAATTCTGTCAAAATCAGAAGATAATAAAAAACTGGAAATTCAGGTAATTTAATAATTATGAAAAAACAGGCAAAATTCTTTTGTGAAAATTGTGGCGAAGAAGTTGCTCAGAATGCACGATTTTGTAAAAAATGCGGACGTTTTTTTTCTGCGGTTCGTTGCCCGTCCTGCGGAAAAGTTGGTTCTGCTCATTCTTTTATAAACGGTTGTCCTTCTTGCGGCTATGCAGAAAAACAAAACAGTTCAAAAACTAGTTCAAATTTAAAAAAGGATTTTAATTATACATCAGATATTCAGACAGGAAAAAATCATTTTTATCTGCACAAAAACAAAGCCAAAGCCAAAAAGTCTGTCAATACAAAAAATAATTTTTCTCTTCCTGTATGGATTTACTGCCTGACTTTTCTGCTTCTTGTGGTCATGATTATTTTATTTATGCGCTGTTCTTATTAAAGCAATTTTTTTGAATTTACTATTCAAACTGCATTGAATATTTTTTTTATATCTGTTATTATATTTTCAATCGCCCGAATGGTGAAATTGGTAGACACGCTAGCTTCAGGTGCTAGTAAGAGCAATCTTGTAGGAGTTCGAGTCTCCTTTCGGGCATAACTTTTCAGTTTTCCTTTCATTTTATATACTGAATTTTAAAATCTTTTTTGTCAGCGGATGAGCAAACTCAAGTTGAAACGCAGTAAATGAAAATTCCTGTCCTTCTTTTGAAAATGGGTTATAAATCAAATCTCCTTTTATAGCAATTCCACTCCAAGCAAGATGACACCTTACTTGATGTCTGTAGCCGTTTGTAATTTCGCATATGGCAGAATATGAATTTTCTTTTTTTTCAAGCCGGATTTCTGTCGTATAAAGTCTTGTACCAGCTTTTTTTAAAATTCTGTCACTTGAATCTTGCGTAACAGGTCTGACTTCTTTTCCTTTTATGCCGAACGGTCTGAATAAACTTTGCTGCGTAAAACAAAAGATTTCGCCTGTTTTAAGTTTTTTAAGTTTTTGATATTCAGCGCAGTAAGGAAAGCCGTCTTTTGTTTTCTGTATGTTTCCAGTAAAATCACATACAGCCTTATACCGTTTTACAAACAGGTTGTTTTTCTGCTGCTCAATAAAAAAATCATACGCCTCTTGTGTTGCTGCAATGAGCAGAAGTCCGTCAGTTGCAGTATCAATGCGGTGGACAAGACCATATTCAACAGTTTTTTTTCCTGAAACTGATTTTACTTCCGGAAAAAGTTCTGAAACAAAATAAAGGGCATTGTTTTTATCATCAGCAGATAAAGGAGCACTAGGAATTCCTTTTGGCTTACAGGCAACTATAAAAGGATTCTGACTGTCAGGAGAGGCAATAATTTTTATTCCGTTCTTTTGTTCCATAATAGGCTCACACTGTTTTATAAGAATTACCTGATGTGTCATAAAGTTTCTTTTTTATAAGAGCTTTGAAGAACTTTTATGACAGACTTGAATCTTTCAGGAATTTCAGCTTTAAATCTTGTATATTCACTTTCACCAGGAAGCCTTATGTCAAGCTGCCTTGAATGAAGCATTAAAGTTGCGTTTGGGAAAGCCGAGTCTGTTTTTGAATAAATCGGATCGCCAAGAATCGGACAGCCTATAAATTTCATGTGAACGCGGATTTGATGAGTTCGTCCTGTTTTTAATCTGACCCGTATTAATGAATAATTTCCGTAAAAGGCAATACACTTATATAGCGTACGGGCATATTTTCCGCTGTCTGTTTCCGTTACTGCTTTGTATTTTTTGCGGTCCCTCGGATCGCGTATAATTTGAGTCTGAATATCCCCTGATGTTTTTTTGGGGCGGCCTTTTGTTATTAAAATATATTCTTTGCATAAATTTTTTGTAATAAATTGTTCTTGAAGCCAGCTTTCTGCATCTTGATTTTTTGCGGTAATTATAATGCCTGAAGTGTCTTTATCAAGCCTGTGAACGATTCCCGGTCTTCTGTTTGCAAGTACTTTTGAAATGTCATCGCTAGTTATCTGTTCTATTGCGCCTTTTTTCCAGTGGAACAAAAGTGCATTTACTAAAGTTCCGCTCCAGTTTCCTGCTGCAGGATGAGTTACCATTCCCTGTTCTTTGTTTACGACCGTAACGTTTTCATCTTCGTAAATGATTTTCAACGCAATGTTTTCAGGCTCAATGTCTGACGGAATATTGTCATCCCATTGAATTTCAATTACGTCTTTTGCCTTTACTTTGTAAGACAGCCTTGCATTTTTCCCGTTGACAAGAATTTCTGTCGCAGATGATTTTAATTTTGAACGGTTAATTCCGTCTTTTAGCGAGGCAATATATTTGTCAAGACGCTGAGAATCTGCAAAATTTTCGGGAACTGTATTTTTAAAAAACGGCACTTTCCATATTTCCGTACAAATATTTTTTCTCTCGTCTGTATTTTTGCGGAACAGGCATTATGCTCATTTCATTTTCAATGACAGTAATTTTTATGTTATCCTGCAGGAACTGTCGGTTATTCTTTTTTTCGATTCCGCGCTTTATCAGGTTTATCGTAAGGTTTGTAAGTCCGATTCCTGCGCAAATCAACGAAGATGTTACTATAATGCCGATTTGTTCGTCCTGCGTAAACGAGCCTTCCTTTGTAAAAGGATTTACAAAATATGCTGAATTAAAATCATGCTGAACAAAATTAACAAACGAATATCCGAGCGTAACGCCAAGCGTAACAAAAGGCAGTGAACCGAGCATTATGATTTCTGTATCGCGCGCATCTTTTAACCACAACGGCATTTCCCTTTTTTTATTCTGCATAGAACTTTCTGCCGCTGAATTTGAGACAGTGCTATTTGTCTGTGCAAAAAAATCAGCAGAAAGAAAAATCAAAATTACAAGGGTAAAAATATTTCTGATTTTCATTTTAATAAACTCTTGGTCCGAAAATACTTGTCCCGATCCTTACGATTGTAGAACCTTCTTCAACTGCAAGTTCAAAATCATTTGACATTCCCATCGAAAGCTCCGTCAGATTTAATGCAGGATAAAGTGCGTTTATTTTTTGCTTTGCCTCTTTTAAAGTTGAAAAAGACTTTCGTATTAAATCTTTATCTTCCGTAAAAGGCGCCATTGTCATCAACCCTCTTAGCGTTACATGAGGAAATTTATCCTGAATAAATAATTCTGCCGTATTTTTTAAAGAATCAAAATCAGGAAAACCGGACTTAGTTTCTTCGCCTGTATGAAGTTCCAAAAAAACCTCAATTTTTTTTCCGATTTTCGCACACTGTTTTTCAATCTCTTCCAGAAGTTCAACCCTGTCGACAGATTCAATGCAACTTGCAATCTTAACAGCATCCTTTACTTTGTTTCTCTGGAGCGTACCGATGATGTGAAGCTGAACTTCAGGATGTGATTCATAAATCCCGGTAAACTTTTCCTTTGCTTCCTGAACTCTGTTTTCGCCAAACAGCAGCTGACCGCAATTTATGGCATCAATGACATCTTTTGCAGGATGAAATTTGCTTACGGCAACAAGCTTTACTTCTGCCGGATTTCTGCCGGATTTCTGACAGGAATCTTTAATTTTTATATTTATATTTTCTAAATTAGTTTTTATATCCATAAAAATGCCTTTACTTTGTTATTATATCTTTATTAAGGACATCAGACAATACCAGCATCTGTTCAAGTGTCAGTACTTCTGCCCTCAGTGACGGCATAATTTTTGCTTTGTCAAGCGCGTATTCTGCTTTTTCTGCCGATGATAAAAAGATTCCAAGATTGTTTTTTACGTTTTTCCTTCTTGAACTGAAAAGCGACCTCTGCATTTTACAGAACAGTTTCGGATTTTCGCAGTCAGGAAATCCTTCTTTTTTAGTGAACAGAACGGCGCGCGAATCTACATTAGGTTTCGGCCAGAAATTTGTTCCTGCAAGATCAATGACATTGTTTATGTCATAAGCCCATGAGCACAACACGCTGAACGATGAGTAATCCTCCGTTCCTGGTTTTGCAGTCATTCTTTTTGCAACTTCTTTTTGGACTGTAAAAACGCATTTGTCAAAGCGGACTTGATTTTCTATTGTATCTGCAATTAATGTTGCCGCAATGTTGTAAGGCAGGTTTCCAAAAAATCTGTCAGGATTTTCTTTTCCTGTTTTTTCAGAAAAAGCTGCTCTTGCTTTTTTCCATGTTTTTAAAACATCGCCTTCTACAAGAGAAAATTTTTCTGCATAACTGTCAAAAAAGTTTTTAAGACATTCTGCAAATCCTCTGTCAATCTCAAAAGCAGTTAACGATGCCCCTCTTAAAAGTATTTCTTCTGTCATGCAGCCAAGTCCCGGTCCTACTTCCCAGACGGAAGAATTTTCCGTAATATCAAGGGCATCGATAATTCTTTTGCGCGCATTTTCGTTTATCAGAAAATTCTGTCCGAACTTTTTCTGCATAGCAAGTCCGTTAGATTCAAGAAAGTTTTTAATTTCTGACGGACTGTTATAATCTGGATGTAAAGTCATTGGTGTCCTGCTCTATTTTTACAGATGTTTTAAAAGCCATGTAATCGTATCTTTTATGACTACTTCGCAGTCTGTTTCATTAAAAAGCTCATGCCTGTCATTTTCATATAATTTGATTTCTAAGTCTTTTATTCCGTTCGACTTGTAAATTTCATAGAGTTTTTGAACTGTTTTTCCGTAATTGCTTACAGGGTCATCAGTTCCTGCAATGATATAAACAGGCAGGTCATTAGAAATTTTTTTCATATTTGCTTTTTTATGAATTATATTCAGCATTCTGAAAAGTTCATGAAAAAATTCTGTCTTCATAGTAAAGCCGCACCACTGGTCTGCATTGTACATGTCTACAATCATATTGTCCTTTGTAAGCCAGTCAAATTCTGTACGCTTGTTTTCAATTTTTTTATTGTAAGAACCGAATGCAAGGTGATCAAGAAATTTTGAAGTCTTCTTTTTCTGTCCTAGAAGATACAGTATGTCAGATACAAACAAAGCCGATTTTATCAAAAGCCTTTGCGGACCGCGTGAACCGCTCAAAATGCATCCGTCAATTTCAGAAGAATATTTTTCAATAAAGCCTTGCGAAACCATTGAACCAAAAGAATGACCGAGCAAAAAGACTTTTTTATCCGGAAACTCTGTCTTCAGTTGCAGTGCAATTGACTTGATGTCATCGCGGACTTTCTCAAATCCTTTTTTGTCTGCAAGATAACCAAACCCTACGCTTCCGTTTTCAAGCTGTTTCTGAGCAGTTTTTCCGTGTCCGCGATGGTCATGAGCGCTGACTAAAAAACCTTCGTCTACTAAAAAAGAAGCCAGTTTGTCATAGCGCATTGAATGTTCTGACATTCCGTGTGATATTATAATGATTGCCTTTGGTTCAGCATCAGGAATCCATCTATTTACACAGATTTCTGTTCCGTCTGACATAGTTTGAAAAAAAGTTTTTGAAGTCATAATAAGCACTCCCAATAAATAAAAAAAATTGTTATAATATAAAAATATTATGAGTATTATTATAACAGAAAAAATGATTTTTGGGGGAAATTGTTTGGCAAAATTGCACGGAAAAAATATTTTTGTTCCGTTTGCAGTGCCTGGCGAAAAACTCGATGTCGAAATCATAGAATCCAAAAAAGATTATGACATTGCAAAAATTGTCAAAATAATCGAACCGTCGCCTAAAAGAATTCAGCCTGTATGTGAAAACTATCAGAAATGCGGCGGCTGCAATTTAATGCACATAGATTATGATTATCAGGTTGAACTTAGAAAAGAAATTCTTTCTGACTGTTTTAGGCGCAATAAAATCGAATTACCGCCAGTTGAATGTGTTACAGGAAAAAGTCTCAATTACAGGGCGCGTTTTCAGCTGCATGACGGCGCACTTGAAGCAAAAAAATCAAACGAAAAAGTTTTTATAAAAAACTGTCCTGTTGCAGAAAATCCTGTCAACAATTATCTCAAGACGACAGATTTTAAAAACCGCCCTTTCGGTCGCTGTCATATTTTTGGTTCTGAAAAGGCAATACCAGATTTTTCCATTGCACTTCCGCAGGAAAAAACTGAAAGCATTCCCAAAAACAAAAAAATAAAACATTATATAAAGCCTAAATATCAGGGAATTACGATAGACCCAAAAACATGCGTCACAGTTGAACTGTGCGGAAAAAAAATAATGTTTGATATAAAAGGCTTTTTTCAGTCAAATCTTGAAGTTCTCGAGAAAACAGTGACCTTGATGACAGAAAACCTTTCAGGTAAAAACGTCCTCGATATGTACGGCGGTTGCGGTACTTTTTCTGTTTTTCTTGCAGATAAATTTGAAAAACTTACTCTTGTTGAACATAACAAAGCCGCAGTCGTTTTTGCAGAACAGAATCTCTCTGGAACAAATCACGAGTCCTACGGAATCAGCGGCGCAAAGTGGGCGTCTCAGAATGCACGCTCAATCATCGCTCAAAACGGCAATTTTGATGCAGCCGTAATTGATCCTCCTCGTTCCGGGATTGAAAAAGAAGTGCTTGAGTTTTTGTGCGAAACAAAGCCTAAGACTTTGAGAGTATTGTCATGCGAACCTTCTACAAATGCACGGGACATAAAAAAACTGCTTGATGCAGGTTATAAATTGCAGAAAATTTATCTTCTCGATTTTTATCCGCAGACAAGCCATATTGAAAGTCTGAGTTTTCTCGAAATTCAGTAAGGTTTTATTTAGAAATGTTATTATGATGTATAAAAAAGAATACAAATTTTTACTTTTAACTATAATTTTCTCTCTTTTTCCCTTTATTACACATTCAAATCAAGCAGCCAATTCAATCGAAAAATCACTTTCTGAAAGTTCTGCTCCCATAAAAATTGACAGCCTTGACAGAAGCTGGTTTGCAGTTTTAACAGGCTCGCCTTCCGGCACCCCGGTTCAGACAGATTACGGCTTTCTTGAAGTTCAAGAAGACAAGTTTTTAGCATGCTATTTAAAAAACGGACAGTTGCTATGGAATACGAATATTGTGTCAAAAATAAAATTCCTTACAATAACTGATTCTGATTTTATCTATGTGATTACAGAAAAAAATCAGCTTTTTCTGCTTAATCCGTCAGGTCTTGTTTTATGGAAAAATGATTTACCGTTTGATGCTTTATCAAAGCCTTTAGTCTGCTTTGACGACAGGGTTTTTATTCAGGGGAAAAACAACCTTGCCTGTTATGGAATCGGCGGAAGTTTAAAATGGAATATTACGACAGAAAATCAGAATTCACTTCCAATGCAGAGTTTAAATGACGGCAGCGTCCTGTTGTTTTTGGAAAAACTCTCTGCAGGAAAAACGTGTGCAGTCAGGATAAGTCCGTTTGGTGCAGTTCTTGAAGAAATTGTATTTCAAGGAATCGTTGCAAAAAGCTTTGCAACTGATTATGGAACTGTACTTGTTTTTAAAAACGGTGGAATCGGAATGTGTGCCGTAAATGAAAGTGCTAGCAGAGAAAACGATAACAGTTCTGAAGATTTTTTGCCAGTCTTTTCAAAATGGGCTGACAGTACCTTTAGCTTTACGGAAAATGTCAGTGCAAAAAAAATTAGTGAAACATTATGGCTTCTTTTTTCTTCAGGAAAAGCTGCCGTCGTAAACGTTCAGACTGGAATCTGTCAGAAAATTTTTGATGTTTCAGAAATTAATGCCAAAGACATTCTTATTCTGGAATCTGCCGGCGATAAAATCATACTTTCAGATTCAAAAAACTGCGTAATTTATAATTTATCAGGGAATAAAATAAGGCAGTTTGTTCTTCCCGATAAAAACGGAAAATATAAATGGGATTATGTTTTTTTTATTAATACTGGATTCATTACTTTTTTGTCAGAAGACTGGGTAATCAATTCTTTTAAAATTACGCCGGCTTCAAAAACAAACGAAAAGGCTTTTTTAACCGAGAAGACTTCAAGGAAAAAGAACTTTAACAATTATTTTATCAATACAAAAGATTTCCGGCCTTCAAGTTCAGCTTTTTCAAACGAAATATACTTGACGATGAAAAACGGAAATTACGGACAGAAAGAAAGTAAAATCGCAAATAACATTTTTTCTGTCCTTAATTTTTACATTCAAGATAAAAGAAGTTTTGAAATTAACAGAGATATGCTAGATCTTGTAAAAACTGAATATTCTGTCGTTGACATGGAAAATGTAATGAGGATAATTCCCCTTTTTGAATCAGTAATTTTTCAGCAGGAATATGTGCGGCTTTTAAGTGCCGAAACTGACAGGACTCTTATAATCAAAATTCTTGACGGAATCTGTCAGTTTGCCTATGACCCGAACGGTGAACTTCTTTTGCAGATTGAACTTCTTATAAAACGCACTAACCCGAGGGAAAAAGCCGTCTTGCAAAAAGCATCAGAGGCTGTATGTGAAATCTGCCGCTTTATGGGAAAACCTGCATTTATTTCGCATGGAAAAAAAATTTTAAGCAATTTGTTTTATCCACAGTATGATGAATCAACAAAAAAAACTGTCCGTAGTTGCCTGCAAAAACTTGCCGATTTGGATATGTAATGATATAATTATTTATTCTATGGAAACACTGAATAAATCCTATTGAGGATTTTTCAGTGTTAACTTTGAATGTTTATTATATTATAGAACTTATTTTTATGGAGGTTTTATGAAAAACTCACTCATAAAAGCTGATGTTTTTATAAAAAAACTTGTTTTAACTTCGGTCTTGATTTTTTCTGCATCGGCTGTATTTTCTGTTGAAGTAGATGAAAACGAAATAAAATCAACTTCAAATCAGACTATTGTATTTGAAAATTACAATGGTCCTCATGCAAAAGTCGATACGCTGGAGCAAATCCGTTCAATAGGTTCAGACCTTGCAGATGGTTTTAACAAAGACGTTCCTTTTTCAAAAGGAAATGCTGACAGATATTATGTAATTCATGCGATTGATTCTTCAGAACAAGGAAAGCTTGATGCTGACATCTTTATCATAGGAAAAAATTCTGGTGTAGACCACATACGCAATCTCAGGCACATCATTGCTTCTTATTTGAGTAAAGCCTATGGTTATGAATACGATGATGCATATACGATTGCGACATTTGCGACTGTTTATAATGCAGTTTACAGGAACAATATTGAATATTTCAAAGGTAAATACAAAAATGATGTATTAAAAAATCTTGATGCTGACAAAGCCGGTCTTGCACTATCTTACAAGCAGTGGGCAGGTTCAACTCAGATAGTAATTCCGCTTGCAGATTTAAATGGCGGATTGAGTACGATTGATACTTCTGTTATAAGCGACAAAAAAGTAGTCGAATCAATGCAGGAAGAAGACGACAAAGGCATTGACCAGAGAAAAAATATGGTTGACATAAAAGAACGGGAAGCTGAACAGGCATCTCAAAAAGCACAGGAAGCACAGAAGACAGCAACAAAAGAAGAAGAAAAACTTAAAGAAGAAAAAAATATTTTAGAGCAGAAAAAAGAAACTGCTGAACAAAAGAAGCAGGCAGCTCAGGAATCTCAGAAAAAAGCAGATGAAGCTGCTAAACAAGCACAGGAAAATCCTGGAGACAGGCAGGCTCAAAAACAGGCTGAGCAGGCTCAAAAAGAAGCCGAACAGTCAGCAAAAGAAGCTGAGCAGGCTCAAAAAGAAGCTGACGAACAGCAGGAAACTGTAGAAAAACAGCAGGAAACTGTAAACGAAGCAAAAAACACAGCCGAAACCGAACAGGCAAAGGCAGATAAAAAGCAGACTGAAGCCGGAAACGAAAGAAATCAGATTGCAAAAGATCAGAAAGAAGTCATAACTCAGCAGGTTCTTGAAGAAACGACAGCCGCTTACGCTTTAAAACTTGTAGATACAAAAAATCTTTATTCTGCAATCGTAAAAATAAACAGGCTTACTGGCGAAGAATTAAAGACATCTCCTGTAACGGTAATCAGAAACAGGACTGTATACCGTGACGGAACTAACTTTATTGCAATTGCCGGCGAAACAAACAAAAATGGTGCTGTCAGACTTGTTCAGATTGACAAAGACAACCTTGAAATCATTTCTGAATCACATGAGGTAATCGCAGATAATTCAGTATTAATTCAGGCAGGCTCAGATTATTACTGCGTTATAAATGACAACGGCAAAAGTTATGTCGGAAAATTCAATTCAAATCTTGAATGTACTGTAAAATCTTCTGTAGAAGTAAATCCTGCAACACCTATATTTATCAGTGCAGAAGGATTTTTTGTAACTGATAAGTCAAATAAAATAATAACGTTAAATCCGTCTGATTTGACAAAAAAAATGTAACTTTCCATCAGGCAAAAAAAACAGGTTTAATGCTTTTTACGGCACTTTGCCACGAGCATTAAACTTGTTTTATAAAAAGAAAAAAGTATTTTACTGTTCATCTTTTATTTTATTTTCAAATTTCGTATAACCGGAAAGGAAGAGTATTTCTATATCTCCTGTAGGACCGTTTCTCTGTTTTGCAACAATAAGTTTTGCATCCTGTACAGGATCTGTCTGGTCGGCAGTTTTATTCCTGTCGCGGTGAAGGAACATAACTACATCGGCATCCTGTTCAATACTTCCAGAACCGCGAAGTTGTGCAAGGGTTGGTTCAGAACCTTCTGCATCGCGGGCAACCTGACAGAGTGCTACAATAGGAATACCAAGTTCACGGGCTAAAGCTTTGAGTGATTTTGAAATTTCAGAAACTTGTTCCCACACTTGTGCGTTTGGATTATCAGTAGAAATAAGTCCTATATAGTCAATGAAAATTATTTTTACACCTTGATTTACTACAAGCCGCCGTGCCATAGCTTTTAAATCAAGCAACGGCATGTTTGGAACATCAACAATATAAAGCGGTGCCTGAAAACACCTGCCTGCTGCATTTTGTAGTTTTACAAAATCGTCCTGTCTTAACATTCCACTTTTTATTTTATGACCAGGAATTCTTGCAGTCTGACTTAACAGCCTCTGCCCTATCATCTCGTACGACATTTCAAGACTGAAAAATCCACACGGGATTTTCTGGTCAATTGCAATATGTTCCATCATTGAAAGAGCCATTGCAGTTTTTCCTATAGACGGACGTGCTCCAAGAATTATAAGTTCAGAATTCTGAAAACCGCTTGTCATCGTATCAAGCTGTCCAAATCCTGTCGGAATTCCTGTAAAACTGCTTTTGTTTTTATAATGTTCATCAATTGTTTTTATGGTTCTGTTTATGATTTCCTGCATTCCATAAACTTTTGTAGTCTGATTTTTATCTGATAAAGTGAAAATAAGTTTTTCTGCTTCTTCAATTATGCTGCGGCTTTCTTTTGTTTCATCAAAGGCATTTAATTTTAAGTCCTGCGAAATTTTTATTAATTCGCGCCTGATTGACTGGTCTAAAACTATTTTTGCATAAAATTCAACATTAGCAGCTGTCGGAACTAAATCTGTAAGCGAAGCTATGTACGCAGCTCCGCCTGCTTCTTCAAGTTTTCCTGTTTTTGTAAGTTCATTGATTAAAGCAAGTGTATCTCCGTGAATGTTCTGACGGAATAACGAAATCATTGCTTCGTATATCAATCTGTTCTGATAAGAATAAAATTTCTGAAAGTCTAATAAAGAAATTACATTTGAAACGGCATCCCAGTTCAATAACAGCGCACCGAGCGTTGCCTGCTCTGCTTCCAGATTATGAGGAGGAACTTTGTCTTTTAATTCATTATAAGGCATTTAAAATATCTCCAAAAAGCTAGTTAGAAAGTTTACCGGGAACTTTCTCTGCTAAATTTCCCTTTAGACAAGTAAAGCCGGATTTCAAAATAAAATCCGGCTTTACAAAATTAAAAAAACAGTTATTATTCTGCCTTTTCTTCTTTTGGAGATTCAGCTTTTTTTTCTGTTTTTTTGGCAGCAGCAGGAGTTCCTTCTGTTTTTTCTTCCTGTGGTTTTACATTAAGATGAACTTCTGCAGTCTGAGCTTCATACAATTTAATTGTAATTTTGTAATTACCTGTTGTCTTGATTGTAACTCCAGGAATTTCAATCTTCTTGCGTTCGATTTCAAAACCTTCTTTTGCAAGCAAGTCCATAACTGACTGTGAAGTTACGGCACCATACAGTTTTCCATTGCTTCCTGCAGGAACAGAAATTTCAAGAGCAAGTGATTCAAGTTTTTCCTTGAGGCTTGCAGAAGCAGCTCTTTTAGCTTCTTTTTTTGCTTCGATTTCTGATTTGCGAGATTCAAAATATGCAACAGTAGCTTCGTTATAAGGAACAGCTAATTTGCGAGGAAAAAGAAAGTTGCGGTAATATCCGTTTGCAACAGTCTTTACATCACCTTCTTCTCCAAGGTGTTTAACGTCAGCGTTAAGAATGACTTTCATTTCAAACTCCTATTATTTATAAGGCATTACGTCACCAGGAGTTGGATCGTAATACCTAAATATTAAAAAAACTAGTCAGCAACAAACGGCAAAAGACAAATTGAACGTGCTCTTTTGATTTCTCGGGCAAGTTCTCTCTGGTGTTTTGCACAAGTTCCTGTAATACGGCGAGGAAGAATCTTTCCTCTTTCTGTTGTGAAGCGGCGAAGTCCGTCTGCATCTTTGTAATCGATTTTTGCTTTGTTAGCACAGAAACGGCATACTTTTTTTCTAAAGAAAGTTTTTCCTTTTCCGCGAGCCATGCGGCTTTCGCCTTCACGTCCTGCTTCTGCAAGATTAACTTCGCTGTTTTCCATCATTGCCTGATCTTTATCTTCTACAGACTGTGTATCAATTGTTTCGTCTGACATAATAATCTCCTATTAATTAAAACGGAATATCTTCAGGGAAAGTGTTATCTTCTCCGTATGGAATATCGTCCATTGGAGACGGCGCATTGGTCATTGGAGCTGTCTGTCTTGGCTGGAATTTCGGAGCAAAACCCCCTGATGGCTGATCAAAACCACCTCCGTTTTCCGATTTTCCGCCTAATAACTGGACATTCTCTGCAATAATTACAATACGGCTGTTTTTTTGACCGTCTTTTTCCCAACGGTCTTGTCTCAGATAACCATCAACAGCAATTTGCTTGCCTTTAGTTAAATATGGCTTTAAATTTTCTGCTGTCTTACCCCAAATAGTTACATCAAAGTAACTTACTTCATCTACCCACTGATCACCATTTTTACGGCTTCTGTTTACTGCGATGCTCACATTTGCTCTTGCAGTTCCATTCGGAAGATATGCAAAAGAACGCTCATCTGAAGCAATATCACGAGTAAGTCGTCCTATTATATTTACACGGTTTACATCTGTCATAAACATCCTCCTTAAAAAATGTTCTGCGGAATAGATAGAAACTTATTTTTCTTCAATCTGTACAAACATGTATTTGATAAGTTCAGGATTCAATTTGAACTGAGTATCAATTTCTACGAGTTTTCCAGGATTTACTTTGATATTAAACAGAACAAAGCGACCTCTTTTCTGTTTTTTTACAACGTATGTAAGATCACGATCGCCGAAAGGTTCTTCTTTTTCGATTTCGGCACCAAATTGAGAAAGGACAGCGCGTACAGCATCTGAACCTTTCTTATACTTATCTTCATCTAATGGGAAGATAGTCATAAGTTCATACTTTCTCATAATTTCTCCTTATGGTCATGGAAACTATATACATAGTTTCAAGGGGGTTAGTCTGTTAATAATAGCAGAAAAAGGTATTTTTGGTCAATGGGCGCTCGTAAATTTCAATTATTTACAAACATGGATTTAACTCGCGCTACGAGTTTTGCATGGGCAAAACTCTATGTCAGTGTTTGTAGATTTCAGTTGTTTACAAACATGGATTTAACTCGCGCTACGAGTTTTGCATGGGCAAAACTCTATGTCAGTGCTCGTAAATTTCAATTATTTACAAACATGGATTTAACTCGGATGGAATTAAAATTTGATGACTGGAATGAAACTCCATAAGTTTACGGTTTTTTCTATTATGCTGTATACGCAGTTTAGTAAGATGTTTGAAAAAAGGCTGATTGGCGGAAATAAAAACGAGAGGAGTATTAAAACGATTCCTGCGTATAAAAAGAGCGTGATTATAGGAGAAACAAACAGCGTACAGATTATTCCTGCAGGACTGAAAAAACCGAAAGTTTTTACTGATACTGGAAAAGTAAAGCAGTTTGCGCTTATGGAAGCACTCAGGCTGTCAGAAATAGATGCAGGAATATATTTTGATGTTGCAGAATTTACGGCAGGCGATAAAAGTAAGATTCCGCTTAAAGCGCCGTAAGAAAGCAGAAATCCGGTATTATACAAATCTAATGGCGAAATTATTGAATGAATCAAAAAAGTACACGACAATACAGACAGGCGGCTTTTTATTTTTATGTTAAAAAGTGAACATAAAGCAAGCAGAATATATGTTATAAACGCCCTTAAAAGCGAAGGAGAAAATCCTGCAAACCAGACGAACAGAGTAATGACAGAAAACTGAATTAATATCCCGGCTTTTTTTAATGCTGTTCGTTTTTCAATGACTCCAGCAAGAGAAGAAATTGCAGTCAGGTGCATTCCAGAAAGCGCAAGAATATGCGAAAGACCTGAAAATTTAAAAGAATTGCTGAATGATTTTTCAAGATATTCCCTTGAACCTGTAAGTAATGCTAAAAGCAGGCTTCCGGCCTTACCCCAGCATGACATGAGCCTTTTAAATTGAATACGGCAGAGCGCCCTGCTCTTTTTAATTTTGCTAAAGAAAGTTTTTTCAAAATAACTCGAATTTATTTTTTCAACTATAAAAAATGAAGAACCTGTTTTTGATGCAGAGTTTTTGACAACAGCAGAAAATTGTATGCCTTTTTCGACAGGCAGAATATTTGAGTTTATGTTTTCTGCTTTTGAAAATAATTTTCCGGGATAATGAGCTTCAATTAATGAAGCTGGTATAAACACAGTCTGCAACCCCTTACAGGAAGAAAATGAATTTTTTAAGTTCTTGCAGCTTTTTGTTTTAAGCAGTGCTGAATAATATTTGTCAGAAACTTTTACAGGATTAGAGACTATTGTTCCTTCCAATACTGTAATTTCATCTGGACAAAAAAGGGATTCAATTTTACTATTCTGCGGTAACGGAATTATTTTTGCATAAACGCACACCGCAAGAATAACAGAACTGAGAAAAATAAAGTCAATGTTTTTTTTTACCATTTTAGACTCGAAAGTGCACTTCGAGCCTGAGCAACAATGTTTTCAGGATAATTTAAATAAGTCGTGTATAAAAGACAGTCAAATGCAGATTTGTCACCCAAAGCTCCAAGAGATTGTATTAAAGCAGAAACTATGTTTACTGCCGGGAGATTTCCGTTGTCCATCTCCTTGTTAAGTTCTCCAAGATACCTGGTAAAAATACTGACTGAATCTTTTGACGATATTTTTTCTACGTATTTTATAACCTGACAGAATTCCTCTTCTGTTAAAAAACCAGCCGTAAACTGACTTTTTGCAACTTCAAAATAAGAGCAGACAAGTTCAGAACTTCTTGTCCAGTTATTGTCGTAAAGGATTTTGCAGTTGTTCAGTTGAAAGTCAGAAATTTCCTTTGATATCTTTGAAGAATCTCTGACTATTATCATACTATTTGTTAGCAAATTTTCCGCCATTTCTGATTTAAAACTTGAAGAAATCTGCGAATTTTTAAGGAAAATTGAATAAATCAATTCCATTTCCTTAAAATCTGCCTTTGCAATTATTTCATTTATCTGTCTTGCAGAATTTTCTGCCAAATTCAGAATTGAATTTCTCAGTTCAACAGAGGCATCGTTCCAGACATTATTTTTTATTGCCTGATAAAGTATTAAAAACGATTCGTCATTTCCTATTTGAGATAAAACCTGTATAGCTTTCTGCTCTACTGCTGTATATCTGATTTTATCCTGCATTGCTGAATATAAATAAGTATTTACGAATTTGACAGCTTCATCATTTTTTAAGTTTTTTGACAGTGTCATGATTTTTTCAAGAGTACTTATCCTTACGTTTTCATCTTTAAGTCTGTAGAAAACAGCGGCAAATTTTTGTACTGTCAAAACAGGTTCATTTTCAAATTCTAAAACAGGATATGCCAGAATACTTGCAACTGAAAGGCTTGCAAAATCTCTGTCATCCTGCAGTAATACTAAATTTTCAAGTATGAAATCTAGTGCCTTTACGGCAATTTTTGAAGAACTGTCATTGCCGGTATCTTTTACGCATTCAATTTTATCCTGTATGTTCCCTTTGATAAATTTTATTTCCGCATCATTTTCTGCATACTGTGCAGAAAGCGGCATCAGAATAATAAAAACAGGATATAACAATGCAATAATTTTTTTCATAATACGTTCTCCTGATAAAAGCTATACATCTTCCGAAATCGGAAAATCAAGGTCAGACTCGTCTGATACATCATTTACGTCTGAAGCTGTATCATCATTTATTGTTTCACTGTTATTTAAACCGTCATTTTTCTCAGAAGATACATTTTTGTCTGTAAGATTGTCTCCGGCTGCTTTTGCATCGTTTTCAGTTTCCTTTAAAGCTTCAAGGATTTCTTTTTGTTTTTCAGGAATTACTTTGTAGACAAAACTGAGGATAAAATTTTTCATTGCCGGGTCTACATGTACACATTCAAAATGAAGCCGTGACTGATTGATTGAAGCGTTGTATTCAACTGCCTTTATAGTTCCGAACATAATGATTAACGAATTTTCAAGTTCAAACTGGAGTTTTATGTTTATGTTTGCAACTCCTTTTCCTCCGATTCTAATCATTGCACCGTCTTCTGAAATGTCTTCGAGTACACAACGATAGCCTGGAGCTGTTTCAATTGTCGAATAATTAATGATTTTTTCTTTTATTATGTAAAGCTGAGCCGGCACATGACACTCACACCTTACGGAGCGGCGTTTCTGCGCCCTGAGCATTTTTTCTGAATGAGTAATGTAAAGCGCTGACTGACCGTTAAAAACACCGCTGCTTAAGACGCGGGAGTCAAAAACGTAATTTGCATCGCCTTTTCGCCAGAGATATACGTTTATTTCCTGATCTGTCCACTCATCGCCTTTAAGTTTTAATACACCTTTTTGAGTCGGAAGCTTTATGATTAAATCTCGCCCGTTGTTTAAAATTTCAGATTCAAACAGACCTTTGCCTGAAAGAATAATCCTGAGTTTCTGACCTTTATCAAGACGTTTTGTAGAATCAAGACCTTTTTTCTGATCTGCGTCAAGTTCAATTCGCGTACGGTATTTATAAAGCTTTGAAAGAAACTCCTGCACTTTAGGTGAATCTTGAGTTCCTTTTGCTTGCGAGTCTTCAATAATATGAGTTATGCAGCGTGACAGCGACGGAACAGAATAATATAAAGTTACCGGCTCTTCCAAATCGCACATTCGGGCAAGTTTCCATAAAGTAAGTATTTCTGAAAGAGAAAACTTCTGATCCAGCCCTTCAGTGCAGAATTTTATCTGAGGACCAAAAAAGCGGATAAGCCTTGTGATGAGTAAGATTATTAAAAATGTAACTATTAAAATTACTGCTATATGCAAAATAACCTCAAAAATATATTATACATTATATGAAAAAATATGGTTTATATCTAGAGTTTATTTTTATTTGCTGCATTTTTATTTTACCGCCACTTTTTGCATCTCCTGCAGGAAATGCAGATTTAGATTTTTCTTTTTCATGGTTTTCTGCAATTTCATTTTCAGCTGCTTTATATGTATTTTTTAAATATGAATATTCTGAAAAAGAACATAAAGGATTCAACTTTTTTAATTTTCTACTGTCAGCAGGGAGAGTTTTTTTGTATTTCGGACTTTTGGTTTTAGTTCATATTCTGATTACTGCCATAGAATTTTATCTGAAACCGGAACTTCCCAATCAGACAATAGAGTTAAATTTCTTAAAAATCTTTTTGATAACAGTTAATTTTATTGCACGGGCTTTTTATGAAGAAAACATTTACAGATTATACCTTCCTTCTGCCCTACACTGCTTTATTGAAAAATTTTATAGAAGCTTTTTTTTAAAACAGTCAGAAGGTTTTAAGGTTCGCTTTTTTTTGATGGCAGACAGCGTGATAGAAATTTTCTGTATTGCCGTTTTTGCGCTATCGCACCGCTATCTTGGATTTCTCTCTGTAATAAATGCCTTTGTCTGCGGTGCGATTTTGAGGTACTGCGTAAAAAAAAGCAATACTGTATTAACTGCTTCCTGCAGCCATGCTTTGTATAACATCACGGTCTTTTTTTCAAATTTTCTATTATAGTGCTGTATGTCCACTGGCTTATTGAACACGAATAATTTATTTTCTTTAAAAATTCCCCGGCATCTTTTGAAAAAAGCATTGACGGAGTTATTTTTAAGCTGAATATATAACAGTCGCCGTTTTTTGTTCTGGCAGGAAAAAAAATTGCATGATATTCTGTTCCCGTTCCGTCAGAAAGCCTGAGTTCCAGCGATTTTTCTTTTGGAACGAAATCTGTAACGATTTCAGAAAAACGCAAAGAAAGGAATTTGTCGTAAGCTGTTTCAGAGGCATTTATAAAATCAGAAAAATCTGTCCTGTAAGAAAAATTTTGGATTTCTGAAAATGCAGAACTTTTAAATATTCCTTCAGGAATTAAATTAGGTTCACACCAGAAATCTGGTTTTATTTCAAGATAATCTGCAATTTTTGAGTCAACAGAAAAGACTGCAAGATTTTTATCTGTCCTGATAAAAATCTGGTCAAGCGATTGGTTCATCGCACCGAAATAAATTTTTGAAATGCATTGACCGCTTTTATCAAAAAAAGAAAGCGCAATTTGGTTTTCTTCATCAAGAGCATAAGTTTTGTATGTTTTTTCAATTTCTTTCTGAGAAGATTTTAAGCTGACAATTTTATTCAAATCAATGATTTTTTTTGAACAGTCAATAAACTCGTCTATTATCTTTTTTCTGGCAGGAAAATAAACTGATTTTTCTTCTTTAGTGTAAATTCCGCCCCAGAAACTGTCGTATTGAATCAAATCAAGCTGCCCTGTACTTTTGTTAAAAATCGAAATTTTTGAAATTTCATATTTTGAATTTAGCAATGCCGATTTTGTCATGTTTTTATTCCGGCTTTCTGCAGGTTTTAGCGAAATCAAAAATAAAATGGTGAGAAATAAGAAAATTAAAATTTGAACTGCAAGCGTTTTATTATATTTTATATTTTTCATTTTGCCTTCTTCTTATAATGAATATTGTAATGCCGGAAATTAAAATCATTCCGGGAATGACTGCAAAAACTGTAATAAAGACATTTGTCTTTGCTTTGTTAAATTTGACTGCATCTGTTATTTTGTAAAGGGATTTATTCTTTATTCCGCCGTACTGGATTTTTAAAAGTTCATCTTCTTTATTTAACTCAAGAATCATTGATAAAATAAAATCAATGTTCCTAAAATCGCTCATTTGTCCGCCTGACAGTTCAAGAAGGATGTTAAGTGCAAAATATTGGTCAGCCAATATTATGACGTTTGGATTTTCGTTTGTTTCAAAATTGTAAAGCCCTGTAATTTTATCCTGAAGTTTTGCAGCAAGTACAGACTGCTCTTTTTTAAAAAGTGGGTCAGAAACAGGAGCTTTTTCAACTTCAAAAGGATTCGTTACGTAAAGAAGTCCTGTCTGTTCCTGCACTGTTTTTGAAAATTCGCTTACAGTCCAAGACATTGAAGAAGAGTTGCAGAGAGGAATTAAGCTTTTGTTTTGAGTAATAGGACTTGCCCAAAAAAGTGTAATTCCGTTCGGAGTGTTTTTTTGTGGCAGGACTGAAACCCATTGCGGATAATTTATGTATTCATATTGAGTGCTGTCGTTGAGTGAAGTATTGTTATCTGTTGAATAAAAGCTTATTCTAACATTCGACAAGTCATTGACAATTTTATCTTCAAATTTTATTCCCCATTTTTCTAAAACCGGAATGAATGTGTCGTTTTCGTTTTTTGTTATGCTCCAGTCACCATTTATGTTTACGGAATATTGTGAAGTTGCAAGAAGGACTTTTCCGCCTTTTAAGATGAATTTTTCAATTACAGCAGACTGGTCAAAAGAGAGACCTTCTGTTCCGAAAATGATGAGCGGAATTTCAAGTTCAAGCTGATCCTGAATATAAACAAGCGATTCTTTTTCAATCGGATAGCACTGGATATTTGAAGAGTTGAACAGAAGCTGCATGTAACTGTAGTCGTTTGAATTGTATTCGTTTCCGCAGAGAATATACACGGAATGATTTTTATTTTTTATCAAAGATTCAAACCTCAGTGCAAGTTCAAATTCTAAAGATGCCGTAGACAGAACAAAAGGCAGAACTTCTTTTTTGCCAAGGTATTCTATTACGACTGCAGAATAGACTTTTATGTATTCAATCTTGTTGTTATTTACGCTCTGTATCTGTTGCGGTGCAACATTGAGGTTTGTCAGAATGTCCTGATTTTCTTTTTTGTCTGCATCTGCGAGAGTCAGGAAAATGTTTTTGTTTTCGCTTGCACATATTTTAAGGTAATCGTATACATCTTTTACTTCCGGATAACGTGGAATTAACTCTTTTGAACGGTAATAAGTTATGCGCACAGGTTCATCTGCAGAATCAAGGATTTTTTTTGTATGTGCGGAAATGGAAAACTGTCTGTCTTTTGTAAAATCAAATCTTTTGTAAATGCGCGAATTGTCTGTATATAAAAACACGAAAATCAAGACAGTAAAAAACGAAACAGCTTTATTAGCTGTACTGACAGATTTTCCTGAAAAAAATTTACGGCCTTTTTTTGATTCAGCATAAAAAAATGTCAAGACAATAAGTAATGATGAAGTAATAAGGTAAAAAAACACGTCCCGGGTATCGATTATTCCCTTGCTGAACGAATCAAAGTGCCATGTAAAGCTCAGTTCGTTAAAAAGCGATGTAAAAAACTGACTGCATTTTATAAAAACAGGAATTTGATGAAGTGAATTTATCAAAAGCATTGTGACGACTGTAATTACAATGTAAGCGGCTTTTGAATTTATTATTTCGCTACACAAAAGACAGATGCTTATTGCAAGAATTCCATACAGGATAATGCCAAAGAAACTGCATATTACTTGATTTACATCAACGCTGCCAAAGAAATTTACGCATACAGGAATTATTGAGAGCGGAACAAGCATTATGGTGATAATTATCAGCGCCGACACAAGTTTTGAAAGTATTACTGTAACTGACCTGAACGGAAAATTATTTTCACATTCTGGATTTGAAATCTGAAGGATTAAAACAGGAATTATAAGGCTGAATGTATAAGGAATCGTAGAAAAGAAAACTGACAAATCTGATGTTCCGTAACCTGATACAAAAAAACGCTGGAAAATAAAAAACTGAATGCAGCAGGTAAATAATAAAACAAGCGAACTGATGTAAAAATACGGACTGATAAGATAAGAATAGACGTCTTTTTTTATGAGTATTTTATTTATCATTTTGCACGACCTGTTTCATTTACTAATTTTGTATATGCGTCTTCAAGATTTTTTGCTTTTGTCATCGTTTTGATTTTTTCAATGCTTCCTTCTGCAAGAAGACTTCCTTTGTCAATTATTGCAACGTTGTCACACAAGTTTTCTGCTTCCTGCATGATGTGAGTTGAAAGAAGAATTGTCTTGTTTCTTGAAAAAGATTTTATTATCTTTCGAGTTTCTACAATCTGATTGGGGTCAAGTCCGCTTGAAGGTTCGTCAAGGATTAGAATTTCGGGATTATGGATTAAAGCTGCAGCAAAGTTTACTCGCTGGCAATACCCTTTTGACAGCGAACTGATTTTTTGAGACAGAACGTTTTTAAGATTAAAATCGTCAGTAATTTTTTCAAAATAATGGTTGTCAGTCATATTCCACATTTTGAAAATCATTTTTAGATATTCGATTACAGTAAAGTTTTTATACAATTGAGGGATTTCGCTTACATAACCAATCAGGCGCTTTGACTCTTCTATGTCAACTGACGTATCAAATTTTTTATTTTCTTTGTTGTAAACAAAAATTTTTCCTTCTGTCGCATAGTGAATCGAACAAACTGCTTTTATTAAAGTTGTTTTTCCGGCCCCGTTTGGTCCTAATAAGCCCGTAATCGAATTTTTGGGGACGGAAAATGAAACGTCTTTTACGGCAATATGCTTTCTGCCAGAAAAAGAACTGTAGGATTTTGAAAAATTTACTATTTCTATCATATTCTGTAATTATACCGTTTTACTGCCGGCTTGACTGTTTTTTAATGTCAGTCTAGCATTTTTCTATGGTTAACACTGAAAAATCCTCAGATAGGATTTATTCAGTATTTCCCTAGTCTTCATAAGGAATTTCAAAACACATCCTGTCTTTTGAAAGAATTGCATTCGGATATATTTTTTTTGCTTCCTCTTCAAGAACAACTAACTCCCTGTCTGTGTAACGCGGACTGTAGTGAATTAATGCCATTTTTTTTGAATTGCTGTCACGGGCAATTGCGGCAGCCTGAGAAGCAGTCATGTGTTTTTTTTCTTTTGCCTGGTCAATCAGTGCGTTTTCAAACATTCCTTCACAGATTAAAAGGTCAGAATTCCTTACTTCGTCTGCGATTGAATCAAGATATAAAGTGTCAGTTACATAACTAAATTTCCTTCCCTTTCGGGCAGCGCCAAGAACGTCAGACGGCTTTACTGTAGTTCCGTCAAGAGACTGAACTGACTGACCGCCCTGCAGTTTTGACCAGAGAGGACCGCACGGAACATTAAGTTCTTTTGCACGTTCCGGGTTAAATTCTCCTGGTCTGTCTTTTTCTTCAAGTGTATAGCCGACACATGTTTTAGTATGTTTTAGGGGAAATGCCCTGATTATAAAATCTTTTTCTTCGTGGACAATACATGGTGCAGAAATTTCTTTTACAATGACAGGATAGTTTATGTACATATCAAGGACTTTACGGCTCGTTTCAATGTATTCTGCGATTTTAGGAGGTCCGTAAATGTAAAGAGGTTCTGTTCTGTCAACCTGGCTTGAAAGCATCATAATACCCGGAAGCCCTGTTACATGGTCTGCATGTGTATGAGAAACAAAAATGGCATTGATTTTTTTCCATTTAAGGTTAAGGCGTTTGAGTGAAACTTGAGTTCCCTCGCCACCGTCAAACAAAAACAAATCACCGTCTCTGCGCAATAATACAGAAGTTAAATGTCTGTACGGCAAAGGCTGCATTCCTCCGCAACCTAAAATAAAAACTTCCATATTCATAAATCAGCGACCTCGTATTTTTTTTAGAATAACTTTATGCCAAAAAGAGCGTAGTTTTTCAAGCATTGAATAAAGCGGATAGAACATATTTAAAGGAACATCAAATGAGCCTGCCCTGTGTATGTTTTTTCCGCCAAAATTTGACTTGAACATATAAAGACCGTGCATCGGATGGTTTTCATTTTTGCCTTCAGGTGGCATTCCGTACAAGTCATAATATTTTGAACCGAAATTTTTAGCATCTTTTATGGCTGTCCACTGTAAAAGATGATTAGGCATTAAATTACGCTTTTTATTAGAACTTGCACCGTAAAGGTAAATTGATTCATCGTGACTGAACAGCGTCATAATCGAAGCGATTTCTTCGCCTTCATGTTCTGCAATGTAAAGGCTTATTACTGGAACATCGTTGCCTTTTGCAATTTCTTGTGCAGAATAAGTGATTAAATCAAGGTAATAAGATTTTGCGTGACTTGAATTTCCATCACGGAGATTCGTTTCTTTTGTGAGTTCGTAAAATTTGTCTACTTTTTCAGACAAGTTAAGACTATTTCCAAGATAATGTTTTACAATAACGCCTTTACGTTCGCTTAAACGTATGTTGTAGCGCCATTTTTGGTGCATTTTTTCAAGGATAATGTCTAAATCCTGCGTTAAGTCTACCTGAGTACTGTCAGGCGGCTGAATGTCTACGCTGCTCTTTTTTAGTTTTATCGAATTTGAATGTGCAAGCTTTATGATTTCTGCATTAAAATCGTTCCGCGCTTTTGGGGTATCAAAACTGATATCAGGGTCAAACCTGACTGCAATTGTGTTTTTTGGCAGGAACTGTTTTAGTGCCATTGCAATTTTATTCAGCGTAAGTGCAATTTTTGTTTTATCCTGAAGCTCTGTACTTTGAATTTTAGGGAAAAGAGGAATATATGCAATGGAAAACATTTTTTTGCAAAAACTGCGGATTAAAACGCCACATTCTTTTTCATCAATTAAAAAACGTCTGTAAGTCCAGCCGTGTCTGGCTTTAAAACTGCACCAAAACGGTGTCTGCAAAAATGACCCCGAGTTTTGGCATTTTGACTCATCGATTTTCTTAATAACAATTTCTGACATAATATTCTATTTTAGCAGATATTTAATGTAGTTGGAATAGGATTTCTTGACAAAATTTTGTAAACGCATATACTCATTGTCAGAGCGTTGATTCTGTTTGAACAGCGACTTTATGTTTATAATATGGAACTGAAAAGTTTTTTTTGTTCCGCAAAAATTAATCAGACTTGATCTTAACGGGGACAGGTACTATGACTATTCTTGACTTTTCTGAGCGAAAACAAAACCACCAGAAAATTTCTATGATTACGTGCTATGATGCATCATTTGCAAAGCTCGTAAATAACTCAAAAATTGACTGTATTTTAATCGGCGACAGTTGTTCTATGGTAATGCATGGCGAAAAGACAACTATTCCTGCAACAATTGAAATGATGGTAAGTCACACTAAAGCCGTAAGAAACGGAACAGACAAATTCATTTTAAGTGACATGCCTTTTTTGTCTACGCGGAAAGGAATTGAACATGCAGTTGACTGTGCTGGAAAACTTCTTGTTGCCGGTGCAAATGCCGTAAAAATCGAAGGAATTTTCGGACAGGAAGAAATAATAAAACATTTAGTTCAAAGCGGAATTCCTGTAATGAGCCATATCGGGCTTACTCCTCAATTCTATAACGCACTTGGTGGACACAAGCGTCAGGGAAAAACTGAACAGGCAAGGCAAAAAATAAAAGAAGAAGCACTTCTGTCAGAAACTCTTGGCTGCTTTGGAATTCTTCTTGAATGTATCCCAGAAGACCTTGCTTCAGAAATTACGAAAGAAGCAAAAATTGCAACAATCGGAATCGGTGCAGGAAAAAACTGTGACGGTCAGGTTCTTGTTTTGCAGGATATGCTTGGAATGAGTGACTTTAAGCCAAAGTTTGTTCATCAGTATTTGCAGGGAGCATCATTAATTACTGATGCTTTTAATCAATATGCAGTTGAAGTTTCTGACGGAACTTTTCCGTATTCAGATAACTAAGGAAACACTGAAAAATCCTATTGAGGATTTTTCAGTGTTAAACTTGCATGCAGCTCAGTCAGTAAAATATTGAGGTTATGAAAAATGAAAATCGTAAAGACAGTAGAAGAATGGAATGAAATTTATTCAACTATAAAAAATAAAAAAATAGGATTCGTTCCGACAATGGGCGGACTTCATAAAGGTCATTTATCGCTTGTAAAAAAATCGCAGGAGCAGAATGATATTACAGTCGTAAGCGTTTATTTAAATCCTACTCAGTTTAACGATAAAAAAGACCTTGCAACCTACCCTGCAAATTTTGATGATGACGTAAGACTTCTCGAACAAAACAATGCAGATTATCTGTTTGCTCCGACTTACAGCGTAATATATCCTGATGATTACCGCTATAAAGTTTCGGAAAATGATTTGAGCCGGATATTGTGCGGTGCATCTAGACCTGGACATTTTGACGGCGTACTAACTGTCGTTATGAAACTGCTGAATATTATAAGACCTGAGAATGCATATTTTGGCGAAAAAGATTTCCAGCAGTATAAACTGCTTGACGGAATGGTAAAAGCATTTTTTATGAACGTGAACATAATTCCATGTCCGATAGTTAGGGAAGAAAACGGTCTTGCAATAAGTTCAAGGAACAGAAAATTAAGTGAAATAGGATTAAAAACAGCACCAAAACTGCATGAAGTTTTAACTGACAAATCAAGTCTTGAAGAAAAAAAAGCTGAACTTGAAAAAGCCGGTTTTAAAATTGACTATCTGACAGAACAGGACGGAAGGCTCTATGCTGCAGTATTCTTAGAAGACGTGAGGTTGATTGATAATGTCAGATGTGAATAAGAAAAAAAACATTCTTTTATATGTAAGCGGCTCTGTTTCATGCTTCAAGGCATGTTCATTAATCAGTATGCTCGTAAAAAACAATTATGATGTTCAGGTTGTTGCAAGTAAAGATTCTTTGAATTTTGTCGGAAAATCAAGTCTTGAAGGTTTGTCGCACCACAAGGTTCATACGGATATGTTTAATGATGAATATGAAATTCCTCATATTGAACTTGCACAGCGATGGGCAGATTTAATTATAGCTTATCCTGCAAGCGCTGACTGCCTTAACAGAATGAGTCAGGGATTGTGCGATGATTTATTCGGGGCAATATGTCTTGCAAATAATTACAAAAAGCCGCTGCTTGTAGCTCCTGCAATGAACTCGCAGATGTTTTTGCACCCGACTGTTCAAAAATCAATCGAAATCCTAAAGTCATGGGGTACAGAAATTCTTGACTGCAATGAAGGTACTCTTGCATGCGGTGAATCAGGTTACGGAAGGCTCCTTGAACCGCAAGAAGCTTTTAAAATCATCGAAAGTCATTTTTAATACAGGAGATTTTTAATTGAATATATTAATAACAGGTGGCGGATGTGAAGAACCTATAGACGACGTAAGGAGTGTCTGCAATTTTTCTACAGGAAAAACATCTTCTTTGATTGCAGACTGTCTTGTAAAGGCAGGTCACAATGTCATCTGCCTGTCAGGATACCGTGCAATAAAAAGCAAAAACTGTATCGTCCATACGTTCAGGACTTTTGAAGATTTAAAACTCATGCTTGAACAGATTCTTTCTCAAAATGAATTTGATGCAGTAATTCACGCTGCTGCAGTAAGTGATTATTCACCAGATTTTGTTACGATTGACGGTAAAAATTATCCTGCAGGTTCAATAAATAAAATTCCTTCAGGCAAAACTTTTTCTGTTACGATGAAGCAGAATCCAAAACTGATAGAATCTGTCAAACGGCTTTCAAAGAAAAACTGCATTTTAATCGGCTTTAAATTGACTGACCGTTTTTCAGATGGAGAAAAATTTGATGCCGTAAGAAAAGTTTTTTATGGCAAAAATCAAGAGATTAATGCTGACTCTCCTGATTTTGTCGTATTGAATGATAAATCAGAAATAACAGAGTCAGTTCATCCTTGTACTGTTTTTGACAGAACATTATCTAAAGTTTTTGAGTGCAGTTCTGTGTGCTCGCTGTCAGACGGCCTTTTAAAATTAATAGAAAAAAGAACTGAGGTATAAAATGATTTTGACAATGGATGTCGGTAATACGACAATACAAGGCGGTTTATTTGAAGACAATGACAATATTCTGGTTTTCAGAAAATCTACTGCACAAAGCCTGTCTTCTGATGAAATAGGTCTTTTTTTGCGTGATGTCATAAATCTGAATGGATTTGACTACAAGAAGATTGAAAAAATAGCCTGTTGCAGCGTAGTTCCATCATTAAATCATGCCATTGCAAATTCTTTTGTCAAATACTTTGGCATAGAAGGATTGTTCGTTCAGTCTGGAATAAAAACTGGATTAAAACTAAAATATGCAAATCCAAAAGAAATAGGTGCTGACAGAATAGCAGCAGGTGTAGGTGCGAGTTTTTTAAAACCAAAACAGGATTTAATTATCATTGATATGGGAACTGCTACGACTATTGATGTCGTTACAAAAGAAAATGAATATTTAGGAGGTGCAATTCTGCCTGGAATAAAAACTTCTGTCACTGCCCTCGCCTCCGGGACTGCAAAACTTCCTCCTGTAGAAATAATAAAACCACAGAAAGCCTGTGGGTCTTCTACAGTCGAAGCAATACAGTCAGGTGTTTATTATGGTCAGACAGGTTCAATAAAAGAAATCATAAATCTTTACAACAAACAGATTTTTAAAAATAAGAAACCTTACGTTATGGGAACAGGCGGCTTTGCCAGGCTTTTGGAATCTGAAAATATTTTTGATGAAATTGTGCCTGAACTTGTTCACATAGGGTTAAAAAGAATTCTGGAGCTTAATTAAAATGAAAATTGAAGTATTAAAATCAAAACTGCACAGGGCAACTGTAACAGATGCAAACTTGAATTATGAAGGTTCTATTACTATTGATGCGGAACTGTTAAAAGCCGCACAAATGCATGCATGGGAAAAAGTAGATGTATTAAACGTAAATAACGGTGCAAGGTTTTCAACGTATATAATGCCGGGTAAAAAAGGCGAAATCTGCCTTAACGGCGCGGCAGCAAGAATGGCTGCTCCTGGTGATAAAGTAATTATAGTTACATATACTCACATACAGGAGCAGGATGCAGAAAACTGGCAGCCGAAAATTATCCTGCTTGATGACGAAAACAACATAAAAGCAAATAAATAAATGTCCGGGTATTCGTGGTGCAAATCTATTCAGAATGTGAAAATTAAATTTTCATATTCATTACTTCGCGGACTTCTTCAAGAGTTTTAATTCCGATTTCGCGCGCTTTTTCTGCACCGTCAAGAAGCACTTTTCTGATATATTCAGGGTCTGCTTCAAGTCGAGCTCGTTCTGCACGAAGCGGACGGAGTTTTTCGTTCATTGCTTCTGTAAGCATTGACTTTAACATTCCGCCGCCACCATCTCCTATTTTTGCAGCTATTGTATCAGGCTCATCTCCTGTACAGAGAGAAATAAGCATCAAAAGGTTTGCAACTTCAGGCCGGTTTACAGGGTCATAAGTAATATTCCTGTCTTGATCTGTTTTTGCTTTTTTAATCAATTTTGCAGTTTCATCTTCTGTTGCAGAAAGCATTATTGCATTTCCGCGTGATTTTGACATTTTCTGACTTCCGTCAAGACCGAGAATCATAGGAGTTTTAGAAAGCAGTGCCTGAGGTTCAGGGAATACAGGTTCTTTTCCAGAATCAGTACAAAATTTTTTGTTAAAACGACTTGCAATTGTTCTTGTCATTTCAAGGTGCGGCAGCTGGTCTTTGCCGACAGGTACGACATTGCCTTTGCAAAAAAGAATGTCACATGCCTGATGAACAGGATAAGTATACATTCCTGCATTTACATTTTTAAGCCCTGCACTTTCAATTTCTTCTTTTACAGTAGGATTGCGGCTCAACTCTGCATTTGAAACTAAAGTTAAAAACGGCAGCATAAGCTGATTACATTCCGGTACGTAGCTGTGCGGATAAATGATGACGTCCTGTTTTTCAGGATTTATACCTGCAGCAAGATAATCAATTACAAGCTGCTTTGTATTCTGGCTTATTTCCTGAAAAGCATCGTGGTCTGTCAAAACCTGATAGTCAGCAATCAGAATCATTGTAGGTACACCAAGATTTGCAAGGCGCACCCTGTTTTGAAGCGAGCCGAAATAATGACCGATATGAAGCCTGCCTGTAGGTCTGTCGCCTGTCAGAACACGGTATTTTTTAGGATTAATTGCAAGATCAGCTTCTATCTTTTTTGAACGTTCAAGCGCTGCTTCAAAACTTTTATTTATATCTGTATATTGAATTTCCGACATATAATGCTCCCCATAAAAAAATTATTTTAACTGAAAAGACTTTTTACTTGCACATCTTTCAATTATTAACATTACAATGAATTATATTATACAAAATATCAAGTATTTTCAATATTAATAAAATTTAATATACTATTATTTATGACAAAAACATTTGCAGAATTTTTAACTTGGGTTGATTCCTTTTTAAATTTTGAAAAACTTCCGCAGAAAAATATGTTCTGGCTAGACACGATGGAATTTTTATGTTCCATGCTGAATAATCCAGAAGCCTGTATTCCCTCTTATCATGTTGCAGGCTCTAAAGGAAAAGGTTCTGTATCTGCAATGATTTCTTCAATTTTAACGGAAGCTGGAAAAAAAACAGGAATCTATGCTTCTCCGCATATAGAAGATTTTAGGGAACGGATAAGGCTGAATGACAGTTTTTTTCCTGATGAAATTTATGAAAAAGCTGCCTCTGAACTTTACGAAAAATTCAGTTTGATTAAAGATAAAATCCCGAATAACAGAAACGTTACTTGGTTTGAACTCGTTACAGTCTTTGCATTTTTATGCATGAAACTTGCAAAAGTAGACGAAGCTGTTTTTGAAGTCGGACTTGGCGGAAGACTTGATGCAACAAACGTAATAAAACCACAGATTTCAATTATAAATACAATCGAACTTGAGCATACAGAATTCTTAGGTGATACGCTTGAAAAAATCGCTGCCGAAAAAGCAGGAATAATAAAAAATGGCATTCCTGTTTTATGTGCGACGCAAGTTCCTGAAGTAAAAAAAGTTTTTAAAACTTTTGCAGAAAAAAATAATTCACAAATTATTTTTGCAGAGGAAATACGTAAAAGCATAGACTGTAAGTATCTGACGGAAAATAACGGAAAATTCATGCAAGTAAAAATAGAATCAAATCTTTTTGTGCGCCCGCTTTTATTCAAAACAAAAATGTTCGGGAGCGTACAGGCAGATAATGCCCTTCTTGCCGCAAGTGCCGTAAAAATAATTCACCCGGAAATTACGGAAGAAATTATTGAAAAAGGTCTTTCAAAAACTTTCCTTCCTGCAAGGTTTGAAATCATAAAAAATCCGCTTAACGACAGAAGATGGAATTCTGAAAACCAAGAAATTGTGATAGATGGTGCGCATACTGTAAAAAGCATAAAACTTACACTCGACACTTTTGAAAAATTTTACTCAGCAAAGAAAGCTCATCTTTTGTTCGCTTGTGCTGCCGATAAAGACGTTGAACATATCGCATGCCTTTTTTCAAACAGGTTTGAAAAAGTAACTCTGACTAAGCCCGGAAATACAAAAACCTGCAATATTCAAAAAATGAAAGGCGCATTTTCCAATGCAAAAATCAATTTTAACTTTACAGCTGATTTTTCAGTCGCAATAAAAAACGCATCGGAAGAAGCCATAAAAGACAATGCAGTTCTTTTAGTTACAGGTTCATTTTATCTTGCAAGTGAATTCAAGAAAATAATTAAAACCTATAGCTAGAAAAAGCTGCAAAGATTTTAAGACTTTAAGTTTTAACCGATTTCGCTGTCAAGAGCCTTTTGAGTTTTTATTTTCTTTCCTGCTGCAAGAAGTTTTTTTCCTGCAATTTCGACAGTTCCGTTTTTAGCCATAATCTGAACGCTGAAAAAATCATCTGCAGTAATTTCTGATTTTTTTACTGCATTTTCATCAGAACCTTCAAGAATGACTTTAGTTCCGGGAGCAGCCCAAGAAGCATCGAGTACTTCAACGCATTCTTTGCCGTCGTCTTTATAGTCGCCTGCAAGTAACATACCGTGACTTTCAACACCACGCATTTTTCGTGGTGCAAGATTTGACGCTATGATTACGTGCTTTCCGATAAGGTCTTCAGGTTTTAAATACATTCTCAATCCTGACTGAATGATTCGTTCTTTTCCTGAGCCGTCATCAAGAGTTTCGACATACAACTTGTCACCATCAGGATTATTGTCAACTTTCAGGATTTTTGCGACTTTCAACTCAATATTTGCATTGAAAAATTCTGCCTGTTGTTCAAGCGGCAAAATAGAAGGTTTGTCTTTCTGTTTTACCTGTTTTTTTTCAGAGTTGTTGTTTTGAGGTTTTTCCTGTTTGCCTTTGAATTTTTCTCTGAATGAAAGCATTGTCTTTTGGTCAAGAGGTTTAAAATAAACTTCTGTAGGTCCGACTTTATCAAGTCCCTCTGTTTTACCCAAATCGTTCCAGTTTAAGCCAGATTTTGACTCAGTATCAATTTTTGTTTCCTGAATTGTCTGTCCAAGATAACTTGCAACAACCTGAGTATATTGAGGCATATAAGGATTCATCATAATCATCAGGTCTTTGATTACATAGCACAGATTATGAATGAGTTTTGCACATGAAGCCGGGTCAGTTGTTCTTGTTTTCCATGGTTCTGCAGCCTGAAACTTTTTATTGCAGATGTCGGCAATTTCAAAACACTGACGGAACGCATCTTTTAAATTTGCCCATTCAAGATTTTCTGTAATTTCTGCTTCGATATTGCGAACCTTGGCCCATAATTCTTCGTCAACAGGAGCATCAGGAATTGTTCCATCAAAATATTTGTTTACAAAAAGAAGTGTTCTATTTACAAGATTTCCGAGATTTCCGATAAGTTCAGAATTCATTTTTTCCATAAAATCTTTCCATGTAAACTGGAAATCTTGTTTTTCAGGTCTGTTGTAAAAAATGTAAAAACGCCATGCATCAGCAGGGATTCCCGTTTCAATTGCATCAGTTCCAAAAACTCCGACTCCCCGGCTTTTTGAAAATTTGCCGTCTTCATAGTTCATGTATTCAGAAGAACTCATGTGGTGAAGTTTTGTCCAATTGTGAGGTGAACCAAGTAAAGTACAAGGAAAAATTACTGTATGAAACGGAATATTGTCTTTGCCAATAAACTGGAATAATTCAACTTTTTCTTTGTTTTTTGCTTCGTCAGATTCTTCCGGCAACCACCATGATTTCCAGTCGAACGATTTTTTTCCGGCTTCTGAAAGTTCATCTGCAAGCTGCTTAGTAATTGAAAGATATCCGATTGGTGCATTGAACCATACGTAAAAAACTTTGTTTTCGTAATCTTTTTTTGGAACAGGAATTCCCCATTTTAAATCACGTGTAATTGCCCTTTCGTTCAATCCGTCACGAATCCATGCTTTTGTAATATTTATTGCGTTGTCTGACCATTTTCCGTCAACGCTGGCTTTTGCCATCCATTCATCAAGTTTTCCAGACAATTTTGGAAGGTCAATATAAAGATGTTTTGTTTCGCGTATTTCTGGAGTTGAACCGCATGTATGACATTTTGGTTCTTTCAATTCAATTGGATCGAGCAAAGCGCCGCAATCGTCGCACTGGTCTCCCCTTGCTTTTGGAGAATTGCATTTAGGGCAAGTTCCGTCTACATAGCGGTCTGCAAGGAACATATTGCACTTAGGACAATAAAGTTGCTTGTTGATGTGTTCGTTTATAAGTCCTGCTTTATCAAGGTCTGTAAAAAGCTCCTGCGTAATTTCTGTACACTGTTCATTTGAAGTGCGGCCGAATTTATCAAAGTTAATATGAAACCAGTCATAAATCTTTGTATGTTCCTGATAATAGTAATCACAAAGTTCACGAGGAGTTTTCTTTTCTTCGATTGCTTTTGTCTCTGTTGCAGTTCCGTATTCATCTGTACCACAAATATATAATGTATCGTAGCCTCTGTTACGGCAAAAACGGGCAAATACATCTCCAGAAAGCATCTGAATAAGGTTTCCAAGATGCGGAATATTGTTTACATAAGGTAAAGCCGATGTTATAAGTCTTCTTTTCATAATGAAATATTATATTTTCTTTATGGATTATGTGCAAGGTGGCGCTCGTAAATTTCAATACTTCACAAACACAGAATTTAACTCGCGCTACGAGTTTTGCAAGAGCAAAACTCTATGTCAGTGCTCGTAAATTTCAATACTTCACAAACACAGGATTTAGCTCGCGCTACGAGTTTTGCAAGAGCAAAACTCTATGTCAGTGCTCGTAAATTTCAATTCCTCACAAACACAGAATTTAACTCGCGCTACGAGGTTCTGGATTTCTTTCTTCCTGGAATTATTGATAGATTTATCGTTTTTTCCATTTCCATACCGCACGACAGATTTACGTCCCATGCAAGAGAGAGCGAGAGTGTACGGCCGGCAGGTTCAAGATTTTTTGAGTCAGTTTTTTTTCTCATAAAGACAATCGGATACGAAACAAGATTTGCCATTTCGTTCGGTTCAAATGTAAAAGACACATTGTTGTCAGTATCTGTAAGCATAAATGCATCTACATTCTTCATGAACTCCAGATTGTCAGGAGATTTTTCTTCAATCTGATTATTGTTTACGACTTCGATTTTATAAGAATCAAAAGTGTTAATTTTAAAACAGGTCTGTGCAAAGTTTGATTCAACGACAAATTTTGCCTTTAATGCAATCGGACTTGTATTTTTTATAATATACTGAACCATAATTCCGTTTGTTGTAACAACATATTTTTTCTTTAGGTTTACAGTCTGGTTCAGGCTCGGAAAATCAGAATCAGTTTCAAGGAAAATTTCGTGTTTTTGCGAATTGAAATTTATTTCCCTGTAAATGTTTCCTGAAAAAACACCGTTTTTGCAGTCACGACCGTTTATGTAATTTTCATATTCTTCTGGTTCAAAAAGGTGGTCTACAAAAAGTCCTTTTTCGTAGTTATCGCTGCATTTGTCAAGCGGTATAATGCGCGACATATTGTCTGCATAATTGCCGGAATTTTTCATTACGTTCAGTTCAAAAATTGCACCGCCAAGAAGCGTAATGCAGGCGTTGTATTTTTCCATTCTGCATACATATTCTTTAAATCCGTCGCAGTTATAATCAAAACTTGTAAGCGATTCTTGAAAATTTTCACATTCACGGACGAGTTTTTCGGCATCTGTCAGTTTTCTGTACGCATTCTGCCGTTCCTGAGAACTTACTAGAATTCCGCTTGATTTGCAGACATAAGCATCTCCGTTTTGTGCGGCCCACAGATATTCACGCGCAGCTTTTTTTCGCATTTTGTCACCGTGACAATTATTGACCAGAAGGGAAACGAAAATCATTCTGTTATACAAAGCCTGACTTCTTTTGTAAGTCTGCATGAAATCATAAATGTTTACTGATGAACCTTTTACTTCAATTTCTTTAAAAGGTTCCGTCACCCATTTTGCAATGTCAGAACTTATTCCTGAATGAATGTAAGACTGAATGAATGCTTTTGAATTGCGCACGCAGTTTACAGGAAGTGAAAGTTTTAGATCATCAGAATATTGATTTACTGTCAATTCTAAAAATCTTTCAAGCCAGTTATTTTCAAGCACAGTGTTTACAGAATATCTTGTTAAAGAAATCGTAATGACACGGTCAGCATCTTGATAAAAATCACTTGACTTAATTTTTTTTTCAATAGCCTTTTTTATGCGAATGATAAAATCTTCTGGCAATTCATTTTGCTTTGGGATAAACTCATTTTGAATTGAAATTATTTTTATCGATTTTCCCCTGTCTGCCATTACAATAGGAAGAAATACGTTTTTATCATCTGGAATAAGTGAACTGTCAAGCTGAACATATTCCATTCCACACGTTTCAAAAGACGTAACTAAAGACGGATCCCATGCACTTGCACAAAGAGAAACACCGCGTGGACGTTTGCCAACTGATTTTCTGATTGCAGAACTTAAAAGTTCAACCTGTCCTGTCCTGTCCTGCGGAAAAAGCAGCGGAAAAACAGGATTGTAATATCCTCCGCCAAGAATTTCTACCTGCTTTCTGTTTACAAGTTTGCGCAAAATTTCTATGAATTCAGGATTTTTCTGTCTTATAAAATCAAATTCCAGCCCGGAAAAGTAAAATGAAAAGGGACATTCCTGATGAGCATACAAAAAAGATATCAACGGTTTATACATTTTTTCGTATACCGTTTTATAATCAGAGATATCCGTAAAATTTGATGATTCTGTTGAAAATTCAAGACAGATATTTATCATGTTCACCTTTTTAAAATATTACTGCTTTTTGTTTAATATTTTATAGCAAGATTTCCAAAATTTAAAGTGCTTTTGTTCCAGATTAGTAAATTTATCTGTTTTATTATGGAGCCTGCACTGGCTGCATGTTGTAATGCAGTCTTCTGAAACATTGCACAGCTTTACTTCGCGAAGTTCTGCTTTGTTGTTTTTGTCAAAAAGATGAATAAGCTGTTTAGGACAGGCAGAAACGCATTTTTTACAGCCACAACAGTTGTCTGTAATTACGGCAGTTCCATTTTTTATAACGATTGCTTCCTGAGGACATACTTTTGCACAGTCTCCGAATCCTATGCACCCGAATTTACAATCGTTTGCGGTTTCGTATATTGAAGAAAACAAAGCACAACTTTTTATTCCGTTGTATTTAAGACGTTCTTTTTCAAAAGTTCTGTTTGAACTGCACAGAACGACAGCCTGATAATTCGAAATTTCTACAGTTTCTTCATCAAATGAATCTATATAATTAAGTTCAACTTCCGAAAAAAGCGGATCCTGCTCTTCTTCAATCTGCGGTTTTACGGCAGGAATAAAAATTCCGTAAATAAAGAATAAAAGAAAACCAGTGAGAACAATAAAAAGAAACAGCATTATTATTCTTAAAATCATTTTATTACTCCTGTGTTCAGCCATGAAAAATTGAATGAATATAATGCAATCATAATTACGACCATACTCAAGAAAATCAGGCCTTTCTGTTTGAACATATTGTCTTTTTTAGAAATCTGAATTCTTTTTTCAATCGAATGAAGAACTGCAAGCAGAAAATAGAAACACGTCAACGAAGAAACAGTTATTAAAATTCCGTCAAGTAAAGAAATGCCTTCGTTTAAAGCCAGTATTAAAGTTAAAAAGGAAACTGCAAATTCTGCAGAACTTTTTTTTGTCGTAACCTGAATAAGTATTTCAAAAAATACAGAGATTGTAATATAAATCAAAAGAGAAAAAAACGGAAAAAGTTCTGTCAAAGCCAATGGAATCAAAATCATTTTATTTATTCCAAACGAAAGCAAAAACGAAATGATTACGCAGGCATAAGATTTTATTGCCGTAAACAGAATCTTTCGCGGAGAATTGCACATGACAGATTCCCTGTTAAATCCGATTCCGTAAATTAAAACTGAAGAACAGAATAAAATATAAAAAGCAAAATTATTCAGAATCATTTGAATCTCCAAGTCTTTCGATAATCTTGAATTTATTTTGAACAAAAATAAACAGAAGTATTGATATGGAAACTAAAAATAATGCTCCCGGAATTGAAGCAAACAAAGTGCACCACGAAAAAGATTCCGTACTGAAAATGATTTTTTCAATCAGACCATTCGAACTTGGCAAAGTAAAAGTTCCGTAACCGAAAATGTCGCGTATCAGGTAAAACAAAAGTGCAAATGCAGAAAACAGCCCTGTAAGTTTTAAATTATTTGCAAGCGACTGTTTTGTCGAAGTTCCGATGTTTTTATAAATTATTCCGATTACGTAAGATGTTACCGCAGGAAGATAAAATACAAAACTCAACTGCAGTGCTGCAAGCGGAAAAATACACATTATAATCTGCTTGTACAATACTGTAGAAAAAATAAGGGACGCAACAGTAATTACAGAATTCATCTCCTGAAGGTTTATTTTCTTTATAAAAAACGAAATACAAAATCCGCTTAATACAAGAAAGAAAAGTTCTGCACAGATAATAAGCCCGAATGCAAACCTGCCCGGAGCGGCAATTAAAAATGCAAACGAAATTGCAGTAAAAATATAATATATAGATTTATTCATCATTTACTCCGTCATTATAAACAGAATTTTCAAAAATTTTTTTTGCCTGTTCAGTCCAGAATTTTACAGACAAATCAGTTTCTTTATTTTCAAGCTGTTTTAAAACTCTTGAATTAAGGCATGCAAATCCTTCAAACGAAACGCCCTGTTCTTTGTCATAAAGAAAAACAACTGCCTGTGGCCCGTAGAAAGTCGTAATGCGCGTAATCAGAGCATAATACTCAGTTTTTCCTGATGAAGAAACGACTTCATACATATTTGAACTTACCGCAGCAGTCGAATTTATTTTTACAGGCTTTCCCATTTTGAATTTGTCTGGAAAATCGAGCGGTCTGCTCTGTTCAAGGACTTTTTCAATCTGGATGCGTAATTTTTTATTCCAGCTTTTTTTTGCAAGAAAAGTAAATCCTGTTAAAACAAGGGACATTACAAGCAGTGTCGCCGTAAAAAGAGAAAAAATCCTCAGTCGTTTTTTTGTTATTTCATCTATTGTTTCAAGCATTTTCTTTCCTCAATGAACTGATTAATTTTGAACGCATACTCCGATTTTCAAAATACTGTATGACAGGAGAAATTATGTTAAGAAACAGGACTGTCATAATTGAACCAATAGGACTTGTTCCGCATCCTGAAAAAATAAATGCCAGAATTCCGCCTATAATGCCGTAGAAAAATTTTCCCTGCTTTGATATCGGCGTAGTACCAAAGAACTGCAAGAGGAAGAAAGAACAGAACAAAGTTCCGCTTGACAGTAACGCAAGTAGCATGTCCCCCTGAAATTGAATCCCGCCTGAAAAAAACGGCGAGAGAAATTTTACGAGCAACAAATATGATGTCAAAAAGAAAAAAGGAATTTCAAAAGCAATTACGTCGATTGCAACAAGGAAAACAGAAAAAATCAGTGTAAGAAAATTAAACCTGAATGCAGGAATTACAGACTGATTATCCCATAAAAGTGAAATGTATCCCTGAGGAATCGAAACCTTAAACAGTCCGAAAATAGTTTCATTTAAAAACGAAGTTATCGGTTCGTCAAATTTAAAAGTCGGGAAAATACCTTCCTGAATCAATGTAAGCGAAGGATTTTTTTCAAGCAGAAAATTTTTCGTTACTAAAAATCCCGGAAAATGAAACTGACCGACAAACCAGCACAATGCAACTGTGACTGCAATCGGATTTATCCAGGAAACTGTCATATCACCAAAAGAAAAATTTACAGTACTCATTACAATCAGCGTTATAAAAAAGACAGAAACAAGCGGATATCCTGCAGGCAGAAAGAATCCTATTAAAAGCCCATTCAATATACTTTTTAATACTGACAGTCCTGTATGCTTTTTCTTTAAAATATACAAAATCTCAGAAAAAAGGCATGCCAGAATACATGTAAAAATCAAAAACAAATTGTCATAGCTTTTTGTAATAAAAAGCATAATCACTTGAGGAATAAGTGCAATGACAATATAAAGATAAGTCTTTAACGTAGAATTTTTATTAACAAATGGGGCAATGCTTATCTGTTTATAATATTTTTTCTGCATAGCGTTATCCATAATAACTATATTCTCTCTTTCTGTAAAAGTTTTATAACCTGCGTAAGCGGCAGTTTTGACGGGCAGACACAACTGCATACTCCGCAACCGGTACAAAGCGAAGCAGAATCAATGTAAACCTGTTCTACTGCTGCACCTGAAATTACGTTTGCATAAATCATGTCTGGACTTAATTTTGAATCGCACGCAATGCGGCATCTTCCGCACCTCATGCAGATGCCTATACTTCTGTCAAAACTGTCTTTCTCAGAAACAAATGAAATTGATTTTACATATTTTGTAACAGGAGTATCAAGTGAATTTACGGAAATGCCGTTAATCTGTCCGTTAACGATAATCCGTCCAAGATGCTTGACAAATCCGCCACATTGTTTCGCAATTGAATCAAACGAAGTTCCAATGCAGACTTTTAAAAGCGCATTTGCCTGAAGACAGTCTCCAGTAACAAAAACATTTATCATTTCTACAGGAATATTCAGGACAACGGCATTATATACGTGTATCATCGTATTTGAATCTGTAAAAATGCAGCTTTTTTTTAGCTGACTGCATGATTCTGTATCTTTTTTCTGTTTTATGTAAGCATTAATCAGTTCACGTTTTCTGCCAGCAGGATAAAATTTAGTATCAACCTTTATAAATGTAACTGGAATGTGACCTGTAAGATCTTTCTGTTCAGCCGTAAGTGAATTCTGAATATCATTTTCAATTGAATGAGCTATTATGATTTCTTCTGCATCGCAGACTTTTGCAGTTATAAGTATTCCGATAAGTATTTTTTCAAAATCAGAATTCGTAAGGATTGAATCTGTCTGACATGCAGGATCTTCGTCAAACAGCCTTACAAAGAGTTTTTTGTTTTTTTCATCGCGGACTTTGCTAATATCAAGTTCAAGTGACTGGCATTCCGTATTTGAAAAAGTATTTACAACACCACACTCGCTGATTGTCCTTAAAAGCATTGCAGGTGAATAGTTGCTCCATTCAAACGGCATCTGGATTTTTCCTATGTGAGAAAAAGTTCCGTTCAATAAAATTTCAACGGCTTTTCCCTGTTTTCCGTTCGGATAAGTGCAGCTTTTTATTCTTAAAACCTTGCCGGGAATCGGAGAATGAATTTTTGAAGCACCAAAAGATTTTGTACCGTACAGTTCTCTTGAAACTTCTGCAATGACCTGCCCTTCCTTTACAAAGTCTCCCGGTCTTACAATACATTCACATTCAAAATTGTCTTCCTGGCTTAACGGAATTGTAACAGTTCGAGGCAGAAAACCGACAGTTGTTTTTTGAACGTTATATTTATTTGTTTTTGCAAAATCAGATAAAATCGCCATGTTTTTTTCGTCCAGTCAAATAAAAAATCGTCAATCCACAAGGAATGATAATCAAAAGCAGCATAAGAATTAAAGACGCCCTGCTGAATTTTTCCCCTTGCCCTGCAGAATAATCAACAAAAAAATCATTTCCTTGTTTTTTCATCAATTTTTCAACAGCAGGATAATCAAGACCGTCAATCAAACTTATGACTTCATTTTTAAACTCAGAATCAAAACGGTATACAGTTTCCTGTGATGTTCTGATTCCTCCGTCTGTATTTTTAAATCTTTGAACTGTTATACATTCATTCGCTTCAGGAATTTCAGAATAACTTTCGTTTAAAGATTTATAAGGCATTGTCAGTGTATTCCAGCTGAAAACTACATAATCGTTTAATGCAGGAATTCCGCTTCCTGTATTATATCTTGCAGGCACTGGAAAATACAAGTCTTGAGTATTTGATATTGAAAAAACATCTGCACTTGTTATGTAAAATACAGAAAGCAGAAAAATTGCAGCTTCAAAAGCAAAAGATTTTTTTACTGCAGATTCACTTATCATATTTACAGAATGTGCAGGTCTTATAAGAACAGGACGAAACCTCATCTTTTTTTCGCGTTCCGTACATATTCCGTTAATCAGATACAAAAGAATTCCGCTTCCTGTAAGTGAGAGAATAAAAAGAAGCCCAGACAAAAAAGATGCAAAGAAAGCTGACACTACTGATACGAGAAATAAAATCAGTACAAAATAATTGTTCAGCAAAAATTTTACAGCAGCTTTTCTGCGCCATAATTTCTGGCACAAAAAAATTGAATAAAGCGCAATACACACACTTGTAGCGCTTGTATAAAACGGCATCGCAAACGAAAACAAAACAGGAAAAACAGAAGCTGCAGAAAAAACAATCTTGTGGCGTGCAAAAATAAAGAAAAAAAGCGCCGCACATACGCATACAACAGGCGGAATAAGTGGAAAAGAAGACTTAGAGTCAAGGCCTGCATCAAGCGAATGATTTTTTATTAAAGCTGCCACCGATTTTTCTGCATTTCTGCTGTATTCGTCAGGAATGTAATAAAGCATTACGTTATGTGATTCGTCAAAAAAATAGGCATTCCGTCCAGAAATATATTTCATAGAAGATGAAGGTAAAACAGGCAATACACTGTTTTTAAAAGGAATTTTCTGATTATAATAAGAAATTACATCTTTACAGCCATTGTCCTGAAGTGTATTTAAAACAATGCCGGGCTCAGTTCCGTTGGGAACATATAAAACAGAATATCCTTTCCATAATTTTGAAACAGGAACAGTTCGTAAAACTGCAAGCAATATTATTATAAAAACTGCAACAATTGCCGGGATGACAAACTTTTTAATATAATTCATTTTATATCCTGAAACTATAGTGTAGAAAAAGCAAGTCCGATAAAAAAACCAAGCAGAGCGCCAACAGCAACTTCCATCGGATTATGTCCGAGAACTTCTTTAATCGGTTTGTATTTCAGAATATCTTTTTTTTCAAGTTCCCGCCCTATTTCGTTGATTTTTCTTGCATGAACACCATTTGCACGCCTTACTCCAAGCGCATCCCTTACCGTAATCATCATAAGACAAAATGCAAGCATGAAAATGTCAGAATTGATGCCGTTTCTAAAACCTATTACAGTACAGAGAGAACAGACTAAAGCTGTATGAGAAGAAGGAAATCCGCCTGTTTTCCATATTAAAAATTCAAATAACTCAGGAATACTGTGTATCTTTCTTAGACAAAGATTAATTATAGTTTTTATAAACTGTGCAGAAAACCAGCTGAATGCGCAGGACAGAAAAACCGGATTTGAAAACAGCTGGAACATTTTTGTTTTAATTGCAGTAAACATATCATAGTATTTTATCATGAGTAGAAATTTTGTCTAGTAGGAAATTTGTAAAATTTAATATATATTTATAATATGGAATTTTCAGTTTTTTTTGCAGGTCCAGATGATGACGGACGAAGGCTCGACAGAATTATCAGAAAAAAAGCAGAATCTGTATGCATTTCTTCTGTCTATTCTGCAATCAGAAAAGGTCTTATAAAAGTGAATGAAAAAAAGACTTCTGCTGAGCAAAAAGTAAAAACAGGCGATAAAATTTCAATTGCTGCTTTTTTACTTCACGCTGAACAGAAAAATGCCCTACATGACAGTCATTCTGACAGTCATGCACCATCTTCTGACAAAATTCCCAAGATAAAATTTGAAACGGTCTTTCAAAATGAATTCGTTAAAATCATAAATAAGCCGTATGACGTCAACGTACACGGAACAAATAGCCTTGCATCGGTAATTGAACAGTCATACAAAAAAGAAAGTTTCGGCACTTCCCTATCCTTTACACCAGGTCCGCTTCACCGCCTTGACAAAAAAACAACTGGTCTGCTTGTTTTTTCAAACAGCATTTCAGGTGCAGTTTGGTTTTCAAAAGCAATTTCAGATAAAGTCATCAGAAAATTCTATATAGGAATCTGTCATGGGACATTGCAAAACCGCCAGCTTTGGAATGATTACATAATTCCTGATTCTGAGCGGAAATCAAATTTCTATACAATGAAAATTGACTGTTCCTGCACTGACAGAAAAAATCTTGCATCAACAGTCTGTACTCCCCTTGCTGAAGGAATTTATAAAAATAAAAAAATAACGCTGTGTCAGTTTGAAATCCTTACAGGAAAAAAGCATCAGATACGCTGCCAGTCAGCTTTTCATGGCATTCATCTTTTAGGTGATACTGCCTATGGTGCAGAAAAAATTTTTGAAAAACAGGATTTTTTTCTTCATGCATATAAAATGATTTTTCCAAAAGACAATCCATGTAGTATTCCCGAAGAACTTTCTGCTTCAGTTCCAAAAAATTATCAAGAATTTTTAACTCTTTCATTGATAAAATGGGACGGCAGAATTATAATAAATTAGTATGGAATCTATATCAAATCTACTTAAAAAAATTTCTGGTATCTCAGTTATGGCTCTTGTCGGAGAAAGCGGAACAGGAAAAAGTTTTAAATCAAAACTTCTTGCTCAAAAATACGGAATCGATGCAATTATTGATGACGGTCTTTTAATTCAAAATGACAAAATCCTTGGCGGGCGTTCTGCAAAAACAGAAAAAACATATATGGGTGCTGTAAGGATTGCACTTTTTGATGATAAAGAACACAGGGATTCTGTCGCACGTATTCTAAAGAAATCTCACATAAAAAAAATCCTTATTCTCGGCACATCAGAAAAAATGGTAATAAAAATCGCAACGAGACTGCAACTTCCGCCGCCTTCAAAAATCATAAAGATTGAAGACATCGCAACCCGCGAAGAAATTGACAAGGCAATCCGTTCTCGGCAAGTCGAAGGAAAGCACGTAATTCCTGTTCCTGCCATTGAAATAAAAAGAAACTATTCCCAGATTTTCTATGATTCCATAAAAGTATTTTTTTCTAAGCCTGCAAAACTGCTCGGCAAAAAAAATGCAAACGCAAAAACCTTTGAAAAATCAGTAGTAACGCCTGAGTTTTCAAAAAAAGGCAGGGTAATAATTTCAGAAGCAGCTCTGACACAGATGACGATGCACTGTGTACAGGAATTTGATTCAAACATACGCGTAAAGAAGTTTTCAATAAAGACAAATTCCAGAGGCTACAGGCTTGTCATTACGATTGACGTCCCGTTTGGAAAACAGCTGACAGGCGAAATTTATAAGCTCCAGCAGTACATTGTTGATAATATCGAAAAATTTACCGGAATTTTAATTGAAGAAGTAAGCATTGTAATCGATAAAATTACTGGTACAGACAAAATAAAAAAAGACTAGAAATTTAATATAAAAGAATATAAAAAAACTGCCTGTAAATTCAAAATCTCAGAATTTTTCAGGCAGTTTTTTTTGTAAATTTTTAATTTTATTTTTCTGAATCAGGAATAATCAGATTAAGTATAATTCCTGCGACAGTAGCAAGTGCAACTCCGCCAAGGCTGAACTGGAAATCCTGTCCAATCATAAATTTTAATGCACCGCCACCGATTCCAAGAACGAGAATTACAGAAGAAATCGTAAGGTTTCGTTTATTCTGGTAATCAACTCCAGCATCAACTATTGTTCTGAGTCCGCTTGAAGCAATAAGTCCGTAAAGCAAAGTACAAATTCCGCCGAGAACTGGAGTCGGAATAGTCGAAATCAAAGCACCGAATTTCTGACAGAAAGAAAGCAAAACGGCAATTACTGCAGCTCCTCCTATTACCCATACAGAATAAACTTTTGTAATTGCCATTACACCGATGTTTTCACCGTATGTAGTGTTCGGAGGACCTCCCCAAAGGGCTGCCCATGCAGTTGCAACACCATCACCAATCAAAGTTCTGTGAAGTCCCGGTTCTTTGTAAAAATCTTTTCCGACAACTTTTGAAGTTGTAAGCGTATCTCCAAGATGTTCGCATATTGTAGAAATTGAAACGATTATAAAAGTCAAAATTGCAACAAGATTGAATTTAGGAAACTGCCAGAAATATTTTCCGTCAAGCCCTGTCTGCAAAAATGGAAGCGAAAACCATTTTGCACTTTTTACTGCAGTAAAATCAATCAAGTTGTATGCAGGAAAAAAGCAGCCCATTATCAGAGTAAAAAGATAACCACCGATTAATCCTATTAAAATCGAAAGTGTATTAAAAAACCCTTTAAAAAAAATCGTTGCAACGACAGCGATTGCCAGCGTAACTGCAGAAATGCTGAGTGCAACAAGTGAATATTCATTGTTTATGTAAAATGCTTCCTGAATTGCAGTCGGAGCAAGCGACAGCCCGATGACTACTATTACAGAACCGATTACTACAGGCGGCAGCGCTTTGTCAATCCATTCCTTGCCTGTAAATTTGACAATCAGGGCAATTATGCAGTAAAAAATCCCTGCAAAAACAGCACCTCCCATCGCATACGAAATTCCGTATTGCTGCCCTATTCCTATTAAAGCTGGAATAAAAGCAAAAGAAGAACCTAAAAATGCCGGAACTTTTGCGCCTGTTATCAGAATATAAAGCAAAGTACCTGTACCGGCTGTAAAAAGCGCTGTCGAAGTGCTTAAACCTGTTAAAAGCGGAACAAGCACTGTAGCACCAAACATTGCAAATACATGCTGGAAACTAAGCGGAATCCACTTTGCCAAAGGCGGCCTGTCATTTGGTCCGTAAATATCATTTGAGTTCATTAGAAACCTCTGTCAATAAAAAGATTAACATAAAAATGTTCAAAAATTATACCACAGTGAATTTAAAATGTGAATTAAAAAGCTCAGTTCATTATTTTTTTTTATAAAAATTCTTAAAAAAATTAAATTTATTATTGACATTTTTTTACGGAAATTATATATTAACAACATAAGCAATGCGGATGTCATATAACGGCTTATTATCTCAGCCTTCCAAGCTGATGACGAGGGTTCGACTCCCTTCATCCGCTTAAAAACAACCTTCAAGCAAGGTTGTTTTTTTTTGTCTTTTTGCATTTTGTGTAATTTTTTAAGGCATTATTTTTTTATGGAATAATAAACAAGCCTGTCAAACATTTTTTTTAAGCTGGAACTTTCTTCAATATCTTTCTGTGCTACAAGAGGAATTTCTTCGATTACAAAGTTTCCTCTTTTTACAGTAATTTTCCCATAAACGCTGCCGCACGAGATTTTTCCGTATAATGCTTTTGGTATTTCATATTCAACTTCAATTTTGCATGACAAATCATTACCGATTTCATCGTAAATTTTTGGTATGACAGTTTTTACAGGAAACGCAGGAACCAAAGCAGCGCAATCTTCTTTGCAGCCCAGAAGAGAAACAGCATAAAAATCTTTTATTTCATCAAGTTCCGGGATTTCAAGAAAGGAGTTAAAACCGAATTCTTGAAGCATAGTTCCGTCAGAAATCCTGTATTCATTTCCTTCGTAAAGATTTTTTCCAGGGCCTTTCATCGTAACAGAAATACAGCGCATGCCGTTTCTAAGACACGTTAAAGAAAGGTTATAGCCGCTTTCGTCTATATAGCCTGTTTTTAATCCGTCGCAGCCTTCAAGAGTTTTTAACAGCTTGTTTGTATTTTCCTGCGTAACAGGCGTCCATATTTCGTCAAGAATTCCTTTTGAAAAATCTTGTGGCTGTCTTTTTTTCTGGTTCGGCGGAAGATTTTTTTGCGATGGATAAGTAAATTTTTTTACGGAATGGAAAAGTTCAAGACTTTCAGGATATTTTGAAACGTACACTCTAGCAAATGCTGCCATCTCGCGCGCAGTAGTAACATTTTTTTCGCTGTAGCCGGAAGGTTCTGCAATCCGTGTTTTTGTAAGCCCCAAAAGCTGAATCTGCCTGTTGACTTCTGAAATAAATTTTCCTATATCGCCAAAAAGGTAGTAAGCCACCGCATGACTTGCATCGTTCCCAGAACAGACTGCAATGCCTGTAAGAAGTTCCTTTAATGTAACAGTCTGCCCTTTACCCAAAAACATAAGTGACGACCTCGGAGGCATCCTGCTTGCCCAACATTCTTCCTGTAGCGGAACTACATCGTCAAGAGAAATTTTGCCATCTTTTATTTTCTGAAAGACAGTATACATTAAAAAAATTTTTGTCATCGAAGCCGGCGGAATAAGCTCGTCTGCATTTTTTTCGTATAAAATATCACCTGTATCTGAATTTATTAAAATTGCGGATTCTGCCTTTATGTCAAGTTCCGCAGGAATCGTTTTATAAGGCAAAGGGTGAATTATATTATTGCGTTCATACCCTGCTTCCCTTATTTTACTTTCAAAAATAAGTTTTTCCGTAAAAGATAAATCAGGAATAACGTTACAGACTGATTTTAAAACTGAATTCCGCCTTATAAAAAAGCAGACTGCAAAAAATGCAGTAAGAAAAACTGCAAAAACTGTTATCTTTGTTTTGAGAAATGATTTTTTTTTCATAAAAAATTTTCCAGTTATTTTCCTGTTGATTATTTTGAATTATTTTTTTTTCATTAAATATTCATATGCTGTTTTTGCAGCGCTCTGCTCGGCATCTTTTTTGCTTTTTCCTTCTGCCGGTCCAAAAGTTTTGCTACCTAAGTGTACGCACATATAAAAAGTCTGATTGTGGTCAGGGCCTGAGGTCTTTACAAGTTCATAGACAGGGCACTGTTTGCTTTCTTTCTGGAACAGTTCCTGAAGCAGAGTTTTGTAGTCAAGGTTTCCCTTGTGCTGCTGAACTTTTCTGATTTCAGGAATTATAAAATTCAGCACAAAATTCCGGGCTTTTTCATATCCTGCATCTATATAATAAGCTCCTATAACGGCTTCTACGCAGTCAGCAAGAATTGCAGGCTTATGCCGTCCGTCAGTCATTTCTTCGCCTTTGCCGAGGACAAGCATTCTGTCAATACCGATTGAAAGTCCTATCGGCGCAAGTACTTTTTCAGAAACAACTGCGGCTTTTATTTTGGCAAGGTCTCCTTCAGGATTATCTGCCATGTCAACATACAAAAAAGCTGCCGTTGCCATTCCCAAAACGGAATCTCCAAGAAACTCAAGGCGCTCGTTATTATATCTTTTATGCTGAAGATTCTCGTTGGAATAAGACCTATGATGAAAAGCAAGGTCAAGCAGTTCTATGTCATTAAATTTGAGACCAAGTGGTTTACAAAACTCATACAACTTAATTTTTCTTTCCTGAGAAACTTTTCTTGAACCAAAAAAAATCTTTTTTAAGTTTTTCAATCTTTTCACCTTTGCAAAAGCTGTCAAGGCAGAACTTACCTGACAAATCAAATATACTAAAAAAACAAAAAAAAACACAGACCTTTTTCTGTTTTAAGAAAAAAATCTGTGTTTCTTTTCAAAAATTTGAAAACTTATTATTTAGACTGTTCAGATTTAATAAAATCATAAGCATCGCGAACTGTTTCAAATTCGTTAGCTGCTTCATCTGGAATACTTACGCCTAATTCTTCTTCAATTGCATAAACAAGTTCATAAGTATCAAGGCTGTCTGCTCCAAGATCACCACGGAATGAAGAATCCATAGTAACTTTACTTTCATCGATTTCCAATTTTTCTGCAATAAGCTTCTGGATTTTGTTGAACAATTCGTCCATTTTTTACTCCTTGTTAGCCGTTTGATTCAGGTGTAATAACCTGGCGGCCACGATAGAATCCGCATTTTGGACATACGTGATGTGACTGCACGAGATTACCGCAATTGTTACAAGCAACAAGCTGCGGAGCATCAAGACGCATATTAATTCCACGTCGTCTTTTTGAAACGGCTTTTGATGTTTTCGCTCTAGGTACTGCCATATATAAACCTCACTATTTAGTTTTACTCTAATATAACGTAAGGTTATATTACAATAATTTATCCTTGAGTGTCAACTCATTATAACAAACATACTGATTTTGTCAAACACTTTTTAAAAAAATGTCAGAAAAATCAGAAACTCAGCCTGAAAATTTTTCCCTGAGTTTTTCTGCAACAAGGTCTGGAACCATTTGAGAAATATCGCCGCCAAAACGGGCAAGTTCCTTTATTGAACTTGATTTTATCGTTACATATTTCTGCTCGCACGGGATGAAAACTGTATCAATTTTGGAATTAAGCGAATGATTTATTAAGGACAAGTCAAATTCATAAGCAAAGTCAGTTGCATTTCTTATTCCACGTAGCAGTACGTTTGCATTGTTTTTTACTGCATAATCGACTATTAAGGAATTCCATGTATGAATATGAACGTTGGAAAATTTTTCTGTCAGTTCTGAAAGCATTTCAACCCTTTCTTCTGCAGAAAAAAGATATTTTTTTTCAGGATTAACGGCAACTACTACGTCAATTTCATTAAAAAGCGAACTGGCTCTTTCTATTACGTTCAAATGTCCGAAAGTCGGCGGATCAAAAGATCCCGGAAAAACTGCTTTAGTCATAAAAACAATGTAACATATTTGACGAAATTCAACAAGCATAGTATATTTGACTGTATGAAAAAGATAATCAATTGTATTTTAACATTCTCATTTTTAATTCTGACTTTTAATTCATGCGTTTCTACTGAGACAGAAACAAAAGTGCCAGAAAAAAAAGAAGTAGTAAAATCAGCAGAAGACCTGGAATATGAACGGGCAACACAGGAACTTGAAGGCGAAACAGTTTCAAGAGATACATACGAAAAAGACAAGCGTATAATTCTTGAAAAAATCAGGGATTTGAACCTGATAATGAAAAGCCGTGATTACAAGTCTTGGCTCAAATTTATTGAACCAAATTCAATCAATTACTGGTCTCAGCGCAAGAATCTTTCGTCTGCTTCAAAGCAGTTGCCGGTAAAAGGCATTCAGTTAAAGAGCCTTGAAGATTATTTTAATTATGTTTTCATTCCGTCAAGAATGGGAAGACAGATTGATGAAATCAGGTATATTTCGTCATCGTCAATCAAAGCCGTTCAAGTCAGGGAAGATGACACTGTAATTTTTTATAACTTCAAGAAAATAAATGATGAATGGTTTGTAGAGCTGCCGACTCTTTAAAAAAAGATAAAATACAAAATGAGTGATATTTTTTGTTGAATTTTTAGTCTATCTATTTTATAATTTTGAAGATTAGAACAGACAACAAAGTTTATATTTGATTCAATAGGAGATTATATGAAAACTGATAAGCTTATTGCAGTTGCATTGGCTAGTATGACAATTTGCGCAGGAGTTTATGCTCAATCATCAAAAAGTGGCAACGAAACATCTGTTGAAAGCGAATACATGAGCAGCATGGAAGACATTGTCATTATGGAAATGGCAAACTCAGACCAGAGAGACAACAAACTCGTTGCTCTTCAATATCTGGAAGAAGCTGCTGACAACGGCAACATATCACCTGATATGATGGCAGCATTAAACCAGCTTTCAGGAGAAGGTATTTCTACTCAGTCAAGGACAAAAGGTCGCCTTTCAAATAACTATCCTGACATTCGTGCAAAAGCATGTGATATTCTTGGAAAAGTCGGAACAGAAGAAGCTGCTCACATCCTTACTACTGTAGTAAAGACAGATAATGAACCATGGGTTTTGACAAGTGCTGTACGTGCACTGGGAGTTATAGGCTCAAACGAAGATGACAAAGTAACTGATACTATTGCCTTTATTTCTAACAGAGTAGAAGTTTTAAATCCTACAAGTTCACTTGCAAATGAAATTATCATTGCTTACGAAAAATTACTTCCTTCTACAAAAAATAAAAAGCCTGTAATTGATTCTTTGACAAAAATTGCAAGCGATTATAGATTTGTAAGGCCTGTAAGAACAAAAGCTTTGGAACTGCTCAAGGCAAATTCCGGGGCTTCAAGTTCAGATTCAAAAAAATCAAACTCTGACAGCGAAAGCAAAAAATAATTTGTTTTATGCATTTAAAATAAAAAAGGTATCTTGCGTTTATTAAGAATTGCAGGATACCTTTTTAACGAGAAATGCGGGAGTCGAACCCGCCACCTTTGGCTCCGGAGGCCAACGCTCTATCCAAATGAGCTAATTTCTCAACTTTCTTGTAAAATATAGTTTATTAAAATAAAAGTCAATAAAAATTTAATCCAAGTCAAAATTTAATAATATTTCTAGGAAACATTATGGAACCAATAATTTTAGCATCATCGTCTCCGCGCAGACAGGAAATATTGAAAATGATGAATATCCCTTTTCAAGTCATTATGCCGAACATAAATGAAAATCTTGATTCTGCAAAATCTCCTTCAGAATTGACAGAGACGCTTGCAAAACTAAAAGTAATGTCAGTAGTCCATTCCCTTCCTGCAAAACAGGTCGTACCATGGATACTTGGAGCTGATACTGTAGTTTCTTTGAATAACAGAATTTATGGAAAACCGACTGATCAGGACGAAGCATTTGAGTTTATAAAAACTTTTCAGGGGAAAACTCATACAGTCTGTACTTCAATAGCACTTTATAACGGATTAAAGAAAGTCATTGTTTCAAAAACGGCTGTTACAAAAGTAACTTTCAGTCCGATGTCACAGAAAGAAATCGAGTTTTACGTAGAAACAGGCGACTGGCATGGAGCTGCCGGCGCATACAGAATTCAGGGGCTGGCATCATGTTTCATTACAAAAATTGAAGGCAGTCAAAGTTGCGTTATAGGGTTGCCAATATTTGAACTTTATGATATTTTAAAGTCGCAGGGATATTCTGTCATTGAATAGAATGATTACTGCCGGATTCGTGCAAAATCGTAGATTTTAATGCATGAACCGAATCTTCCGGGCAAACGAAAGTTTGTCACGTGTAATAGAGTCAGGTGGTAAATGCTGGTTCACAGGCTGAAATTCAGCTTGCTGAATAGTTAAATTTACCGGTGAAGGAGAAATCATGGCAGTTGTAACCATGAAAAGTCTGCTTGAATCTGGTGTACACTTTGGTCATCAGGTTAAGCGTTGGGATCCTCGCATGAAGAAGTATATTTTTGCTTCACGCAACGGAATCCACATTATTGATTTGCAGAAAACTATTGCTGCAATCCGTGAAAGCTATGAAGCTGTAAGAAAAATTGCTTCATCAGGAAAATCAGTTCTCTTTGTAGGAACTAAAAAACAGGCACAACAAGCTATTCAGAAAGAAGCTGAACGCTGCGGTATGTTCTATGTAAACAACCGCTGGCTTGGTGGTATGCTTACTAACTTCTCTACAATTAAAAAATCACTTCAGCGTTTAAAGAAAATTGAAAAAATGGAAGTTGACGGAACTTTTGCAAACCTTACAAAAAAAGAAGTTTCGGCTCTCCAGAAAGAAAAAGCAAAGTTAGAAAAGAATCTCGGTGGAATTAAAGAAATGAAAGAATTACCGGGAGCTATTTTCATCATTGATACACATAAAGAACAGATTGCCGTTGCAGAAGCTCACAGAATGGGAATTCCTGTAATTGCAGTTGTTGATACAAACTGTAATCCAGAAGGAATTGACTACCCTATTCCAGGAAATGACGATGCAATCCGTGCAATTTCTTTGTTCACTTCTATTATTGCAAATGCCGTAATCGAAGCAGACAACGATGCAGGTCTTAAAATCATTGAAAACCTTAATGAAGACGAAGACGGCATACAGACAGATGCAGTCAGCAAGAATGAAGACGAAGAAATCGTTGATTATTCAAATTATCAGCCAACAGAACAGAAAGAAGAAGATGTTGAAGCTGACGAAAAAGAAAGTCTTGTTGATGAAGACAGACTTTATAAATAATTTGGGAGCATAATTTATGGAAATCAAAGCATCTGACGTAAAAGCATTGCGCGAAGCAACTGGCGCTGGATTAATGGAATGTAAAAAAGCTCTCATCGAAGCAAATGGAGATTCAGCAGAAGCTGCAAAAATCCTAAAAGAAAAAGGACTTGCTGCTGTTGAAAAACGTTCTGAAAGAGCTACTTCTGAAGGCCGTATTTTTGTTCGCCAGAACGGAAATAAAATTGTTTTTGTTGAACTTACTTGTGAAACTGACTTTGTTGCAAACAATTCTGATTTTATTTCAGTCGGAGAAAAACTCCTTGACGTAACATTTGAAAAAGGTCTTACTTCTGTAACAGAAGACCACACTACTTTACTTCAGGATTTGCAGCTTAAAATCCGCGAAAATATGGCTGTACGCAATGTTGTTGTAATTGATGTTCCAGAAGGAGCTGCAAGTGCAACATATATTCACTCTGATCATAAAACAGCATCTTGTGTAGTAGTAAAAGGCTCAACTGCTGATGTAGTAAAACAGTTTGCGTATGACTGCTGTCTTCATCTTGCAGCTTTTACACCTGAATACATTACAAAAGACGATGTTCCGCAGAGTTTCATTGACGAACAGAAAGAAATCTTTAAAGCTCAACTGGACAACGATCCGAAAATGGCATCAAAACCAGATAACGTTAAAAACGGAATTCTTGAAGGAAAAATCAAAAAACTTCTTGCAGAAAACTGTTTTGTTGACCAGATGTTCGTAAAAGATGACAAAGTTTCTGTTTCTGCAAAACTTGCACAGGTTTCAAAAGAAGCTGGTGCAGAATTGTCATTTGCAGTAACAAAGCTTTTAGTTCTCGGAAAATAATTCAATGACAAAAGGCGGTTTTCTTCCTGTTTTTTTAAGGAAAAACCGCTTTTTTTTTGAATTTTCATAAACTATGTGATATAATATTAAAAATATTTATTAAATTTGGAAGGTTATAATTATGTCTAATGATACAAGTATAGGACGTATGGACAAAACTATTTCTGCACTTAAAGATTCTTTTAATGCAATAAGGACAGGTCGTGCCTCTGCAGCTATTTTTGATAAAGTCCGGGTTGACTATTATGGAACAAAATCTCCGCTATCACAGGTTGCATCAATTTCTGTGCCGGAAGCACGCAGCATTATAATTCAGCCTTTTGACAAATCTTTAATTTCAGAAATCGAAAAGGCTATTCAAATTGCAGACTTAGGACTTAATCCTTCTAATGACGGCAAAGTAATCCGTATTTCGATTCCGCCTTTGACACAAGAACGCCGCAAAGAACTTATAAAACAGGCAAAAGGAATTGCAGAAACTTCTAGAACTGCAATCAGAAATATACGCCGCGACGGCAATGATGACTTGAAAAAACAGCAGAAGTCTGGAGAAATTACAGAGGACGATTTGAAAAAAATGGAAGACGAACTCCAGAAGATAACAGATAAATACATTGCGGAAATAAATTCCATTTATGAAGCAAAAGAAAAGGAAATAATGGACTAATTATGTCCGGTTTTTTTAAAGATTCAAAAAAAACAACACCTCTGATTCATTTAGGAATTATTATGGACGGGAACGGCAGATGGGCTCAAAAGAAAGGTCTGCCACGTACTGCCGGACATAAAGAGGGTTTGGAATCTGCAAAAGAAATCGTTAAGACATGCGCAGAACTCAACATAAAGTATGTGACGCTTTATACTTTTTCCACTGAGAACTGGAAAAGGACTCAGGATGAAGTCGGATATTTGATGGGGTTAATAAAGAGTCATCTGCGCGCTGAATTTGAATTTTATAAAAAAAACAACATAAAAATCGAACATATCGGAGATTTATCAGGACTTCCCAAAGATGTTCAGGAAGAAATTTTTAAAGCAAGAGAAGATACAAAACATTTTGAAGGTCTGACCGTAATTCTTGCAATTAATTATGGCGGCAGAGATGAAATTGTCCGCAGCGTAAAAAAAATTGCAGAAAAAGGATATACACCGGACAAAATTTCAGAAAAATTGATTTGCGATAATTTTGATATTCCTGATTTGCCTGACGTTGACTTTTTGATAAGGACTGGCGGTGAAAAACGTCTGAGCAATTTTTTGCTATGGCATTCAGCATACGCAGAGTTACTTTTTACGGACACTTTATGGCCGGATTATACACCAGAAGAATTAAAACAAAATATTGAAGAATTTTACAGACGTACAAGACGTTTTGGAGATGTAATTTAAAAAATGGGAAATATGGAAAAGAAATTTATTTTTACAGGGGAATAAAATGTCTAAAATTATTCAAAGATTATTAATTTTTTTTGTTGGAATTCCAGTTGTCATCTGTTTTATTATTCCTCGTTTTTTGAATCACCTGCCCCTTCAGTTTTTGATAACGATTTTTTCTTTTATGTCTGCATGGGAACTTCATGACATGCTTGCGGCAAAAAACAGGACTTTTTTTAAGCCTCTGATTATTTTTTTGAGCGTTTTGCTACCTGTGATTTCTTATCTCTGCGGATTGTTTAAGATAAGTTTTGACATTGTAGGAATTGCATTTACAATTGAATGCCTTGTCATTTTTGCTGTAGAGGCATTTACAACGAAAGATTTTTCTGAATCAAACATTAAGATTGCAAACGGAATTTTTACGATTGCGTACAGTGGCTTGCTGCCGACTTTTATATCACGGCTTACAGTTTTTGACCATTCAATACAGATAATATGTCTGTTTGTAATTCTTGTTTTTATAAGTGACTCTGCGGCGTGGCTTATCGGAATGTTGTTTGGAAAAAACAACAGGGGAATTATTGCTGTAAGCCCTAATAAAAGTGTTGCAGGATTTATCGGAGCATATCTGGGGACGATTCTTTTTGCAATACTTAGTAAATATGTATTTTTTAAAGACCTTTTGGGACAGTGCAGTTTTGTAAAACTTATAATACTTGCTGTTGTTGTTACTACCGCAAGTATTATCGGTGATCTTGCTGAATCTGTTTTTAAACGTTCCTGTGGTTTTAAAGACAGCGGAAATGTCATTTTGGGAAGAGGCGGCGCGCTTGATTCTATAGATTCAATGTTTGCAGCAGCTCCTTTTTATTATATTATTGTTGAATTTATTTTTTAAAAAAAGTCAGATAAAAATAACTTAATAAGTGATGAAAAAAATTTTAGTTTTAGGTGCAACAGGTTCAATCGGAACAAGTACTCTTGACATAGTAAGAAATATGCCGTCTGATTTTGAGATTGCAGGTATTACGGCAAATTCAAATAAAGAAAAACTTGAAAAATTGATGAATGAATTTCATTGTCCTGCAAGCCTGACAAGTACTGACGGGACTGATGGAATCCGTAAACTTATAGAAAAAACAAAGCCTGATATTGTCGTAAACGGAATTTCGGGCAGCGCAGGGTTAAAACCAAGTAAAATTGTTCTTGAAAATGGAATTGACCTGGCGCTTGCAAATAAAGAAACTGTCGTAATGGCATGGCAATTAATAAAATCTCTTGCAGAAAAAAATAATGCAAAAATAATTCCTGTTGATTCAGAACATTCTGCAATTTTTTGTCTTATCAATCAGTGCAAAAAAGAAAATATTTCTGAAATAGTAATTACAGCAAGTGGCGGGCCTTTCAGAAATTATTCAATGGAGCAGTTAAAAAATGTAACTCTTTCTGATGCATTAAATCATCCGACATGGAATATGGGTCAGAAAATTACGATTGATTCTGCAACTCTTGCAAATAAAGGGCTTGAAGTTATTGAAGCTACCCGACTTTTTGATATGCCGCCTGAAAAAATAAAAGTTGCAGTTCATCCGCAGAGTTTTGTTCACTCAATAGTAAGAACTAATGACGGAATGTTATATGCACAAATTTCTGACCCTGACATGAAGCATCCGATTTTTCAAAGTTTGGTTTATCCTGAAAACAGAAAGAATTATATGAAGCCATTTGATTTATTTGACAGGAATTTTGAGTTTTACAGACCGCGATATGATGATTTTCCTATGTTAAAATATGCTTTTGAAGCTGCGAAAAAAAATGCAGGTTATACAATAGCCTTTAACGCTGCAAATGAAATTGCAGTACAGGGCTTTATAGACGGAAAAATAAAATTTCTTGATATTCCTGAAATTACATACAAAGTTCTACAAAATGATTTCTCATCTGTTCCAAGAGATTTTGAAGATATCTTTGAAATTGACATGCTTGCAAGAAAATATGCGGAGGCATTTGTATGAAAATCTTAATCGGCTTGATTGCATTAAGTTTCATTGTTTTTTTTCATGAGCTGGGACATTTTATTTTTGCAAAAATTTTTGGAGTAAAAGTATTGAGTTTTTCAATCGGAATGGGTCCGATACTGATTCATAAAACGATAAATGGAACAGATTACAGGATTTCGCTTTTCCCTTTTGGCGGATATTGCGGAATGGAAGGTGAAAAAGATTTTCAAAAAGCGATAGAAAATAATCTTGATTCAATTCCTAAGAATGAAGATTCACTATATGGTGTTCATCCTTTAAAAAGAGCATTAATTGCGTTTGCAGGTCCTTTTTTTAATTTTATTCTTGCTGCAGTCTCTTTTACTGTAATAAGCATGACAGGCTATGAATATTATACGCTATCCAATAAAATAATTATTCCTGACCAAACAGTTGAAAGTCCTGCTCGTGAAGCCGGAATCTGTACTGGCGACAGAATAATTAAAATAAACGATACTGAAACGAAAACTTTTAATGATTTGTATGAAATTATTTCACTCAGACCTAAAGAAAAACTTAACATAACTGTTGACCGCGACGGCAAAATTCTGACGTTTGAAGTAGTTACGTTAATAAATAAAAATCAAGGCAACGGAATTCTTGGAATTATTGGTGACAGTTCAACATATGAGAAAGTCCAGTCTAAAACGTATTCATTTTTTCCTGCAATCGTACATGGAATATTGGAAACGGGAAAAATGACTGCAAGAACAGTAAAAAGCCTGGGAATTCTTTTTAAGGGAATTGACGTTACAAATGCAGTTTCTGGTCCTGCACGAGTTACTTCGATGCTTGGCGAAACTGTATCTGAAGGATTTAAAGTCAGTTTTAATGCAGGCTTATGTTCGACTTTAGAACTGGTTGCACTGATAAGCATTTCTCTTGGGATAATGAATCTTCTTCCGATTCCTGTTTTAGACGGAGGACTGATTTTATTTGCACTGATTGCAATTTTAGTCAGAAAAGAAGTTCCTCCGAAAATTCAGTATAAAATACAGATAATCGGAATTATATTTATTGTTTTTGTTTTCCTGATTGGAACGACCGGAGATGTAAAATATTTTATAAATAAATGGAAGTAAGATAAAAACGCACAAATTGCACAGTTTTATCTTACAAATTTGCGTTGCATACTTTGTATGGGAGACGTTAAGATGAAAAAGAACTTTTCTGTTTTTTTATGTTTTGTTTTATGTACGTTCAGTTTTGCACAAACAAGGCTTTCGTTAATGCCTCATCTGGATAAAGTAACGTCAGTTCAATATGATTTATATTCAGATGATGGTTCTTTTTTTTCAACAGGCAAAGACGGTTTTATCATTTTATGGAATAAAAATGGTGAAGGCTCTCATTTTCAGCTTTCAAATTATGAAATAAAATTTGCAGCGCTAAATCCTGTCCGCAAGGAAATTGCAATTTATGAAACTGACGGGAATTCTGTAAATACAGTTTCTGTCTGGAATCTGACGGACTATACAAAAAAGTTTTCGTATAATTTTAAAGACTCTGTTTTATCGCTTTCTTACAGCAAAAAAGGAAATTACGTTATAGCAGGAACTTTAAGTGATAAAGGAACTATTTTTATAAATGCGGCTACAGGAAAATTTGAAAAGCCGTTTTTTAAAAACTTAAATATGGTAACATACGCAGAAACTGCCAATAGCGAAAAATCATTGATGTCTTATTCTCTGACAGGCAATATTTCATATTGCGAACTTTCAACTGGAAAGCTTTTAAAGAAAATCCAGACAGAATCTGCACTTGAAAATATTGTTTCTTTTAACCGCAATAGATTTATTGCAGGAATAAAAGACAAGAAGATTTTTATTATTGATGCACTGACAGGCGCAAAAGTTTTTGAAATGAAAGCCGTAAATCCTATTCTTTTGACTTTTGAAGATGAACTTTACTATTTTGAACAGCTTACAAACAAAACTGCATCTTTATTCCGGTTTGAAGAAAATAAAATGTCGGCTCCAAAAATCTGCAAAAACATAAACCTTTTCAGTAACGAAAAAATTTCTTCTGTTTTGATAATGCCGAATCAGATTATTTTCGGAACAGAATCAGGTAATGTTTTTACTTCTGACAAAACTTTGTCAACGCAGGCAGAACTTCTTTCAACTGATGTAACAAAAAAGATTCTTGACATAGCATACATCGGTGATGATTTATATCTTTTGACAGAAGACTTTATTTTGAAAACCAATGAAGAAAAAACTGAAGTTTTAAAAGTTGCAGAAAATCAGGGATATTCTAATTTCATTTCATATAAAGATAAACTTATTTTATGGTCACAAAGAAAAAATGCAAAGGTTTCTGAATTTGACATAACTGAAAATAAACTGAAAGAGATGTTTGTTTCAAAGCAGCCTGTTTTAACAATTAAAGATTCAAACGGACATTTAATTGAAATAGAAGGTTCCTCAACAGTAAACTGCTATGATTTTGAAACAGCTTCTCTTAAAGAATTGTATTATGGTTCTGGAATTCAAGATGCTGTTATGATTGGAGAGCATAATCTTTTTATTGCAAAAACAGTTTCAAATCAGACAGAAAAAACTATTATTTACGTAAATACAAAGACTTCTGAAACAGTGTATTTAGATTTAGGAGCAGATTTGATTTATTGCCTTGAGTCAGGTGGAAATATAAACGAAAATAATTCAGAATTTTTATATGCAGTCGGTGTAATGCATAAAAACGATGCAGATTCTACAGTTATCTTAAAATACGATGTTAAAAACAAAACAACAGAAACTATCAATACGTTTGATAGTCTTGACTTTCATGCATTTATTTTTGCTGACGGTGAAAATCTTGTTTCAAATATTTTGAGCTGCCAATTCTTTTACATATCAGGAAAAAATAAAAAGCCTGTTGTGTTGAACAGAACATCTGCTCTGCCTGTAAAATGCTGTTCAAATTACGATAATCTTGTAGTCTTAAATACGGACGGCAGTATTTCCTGGTATGCGTTAAACGACAGCATGATTATTGCAGACTGGTATATTTCGGAAAATCATACTGTAATTGAATATTAGGAAAAAAGGAACGTAATTTTTTTGGTTTCGTTCCTTTTTTCCTGTTTATCTGTTTTTTACAAACTTCTTATTAAATCATTTACTTGCAGCCGCGGCGAATTGCTTCTTTGTAAGTATCAAGATATTCTTGTGCAGAGTTATCCCAAGTAAAGCTTTTTGCCATTCCTGTCTGTTGCATTTGTTTTATGTGATCTTTTTTATTGTAATAGGCATAAGTTGCCCAGCCGACAGTATTGTAAATTGCATCTGGTGTAAGCTGGTCAAACATAAATCCTGTACCCTCGCCTGTTGCCTCTACGTAATTTTCAACAGTATCTGCAAGCCCTCCTGTCCGGCGGACTATTGGCAGAGTTCCGTACAAAAGTGAATATATCTGGTTTAATCCGCAAGGCTCATATTTTGAAGGCATGATAAAAAAGTCGCTGCCGGCTTCAATCAGGTGGCTTAGATTTTCATCATAACCGATATATGCCTTGAAATTCGGAAGTTTTGACTGTAAAACGCCTATTTCGTTTTCACACCAGGCTTCACCACTTCCTAAAACAGCAACTTGAATTTTAAGGTTATTGCACATATTGTAAATGCAGCCATAAGCAGGTGCAAAAAGTTCTGCAATGCCTTTCTGATCTGCAAGTCTGGTTACAATTCCAAAAAGAGGGATTTCAGGATTTACTTCAAGACCCATTTTTTCTTGCAGGGCTTTTTTGTTGACAGCCTTGTCCTGAAGAGTTTTTGACGAATAGTTTTTTGCAATGCGTTTGTCTGTCTGAGGATTCCATGATTTTAAATCAACACCATTAAGGATTCCTTTGACAACATCTGTCCTTACGCGTAAAAGTCCGTCAAGCCCAAAACCACCTTCTGCAGTCTGGATTTCTTTTGCATAAGTCGGAGAAACAGTTGTTATCATATCTGCGCTTGAAATGCCTGCCTGCAATAAATTTATTCCTCCGTGACGTTCAAATCCTGCTCCGTAATAAAGTCCCCAGTCAATGCCGAAACTTGCAAAACTTTCTTTAGAATACTGTCCCTGATATCCGAGATTGTGAATCGTAAGAACGCCTGCAGTTTTGTTAAATTCCTGCCAGCGATAAATATGTTTTAAAAATACAAGCGCAGGAGATGCAGACCAGTCATGACAATGAATTATATCTGGAATCCAGTTAAGTTTTCGTGCAAGCTGAAAAGCCCCGTGACATAAAATTGCAAAACGGTACGGATTATCATGAAAATCTGTTTCGCTTGGCGTTCCGTAAACGCCATCACGACCGAATGCCTTTTCATAATCAATAAAATAAACCTTAAGTTTTTCACAGCTAGGCATTGAAGATTCATAAACAGCAGTCCATGCTTCTCCGCCTCCGACAGGGATTCCCATCGGACCTTCAAGTTTTGTCAGTTTATTTCTGTCAATTTTATAATAACGTGGTATAACAATCTTGACATCATGTCCCATATTTGTCAGCGTAATTGCAAGTGCACTGACTGCATCTGCAAGTCCGCCTGTTTTTGCAAAAGGAACTGCCTCTGCGCTTACCATCAATATTTTCATAACAGACTCCTTGTAAATTATTCTTTTTCTGTATGAGCAGCTTTATAAAAAGCATCTCTGGAATTGACAATTGTTTTTTCATCAACGCAATAGCATATCCTGAACCATCCGCTCATTCCAAAACCGCTGCCACCAGGACATAAAATAAGATTTTTTTCAAGAACTTCGACAAATCCTGCATCATCATTACCCCAACTATCAGGAACTTTGCAGAAAATGTAGAAAGCGCCTTCCGGTTGTGCATATTTTAATCCTGCATTGTCCAGAACTTCCATTAATAAATTCCGGCGTTTTTCATAAGCAGAATAGTCACATTCTGCATTCCAGCTTTTAGCAACTACTTTTTGAAAGAATGCAGGAGCATTTACAAAGCCTAGAACTCGTGTAGCAAAAATAACGCCTGCAATAAAATCTGCTTTTTCAGGACAGGCAGGATTTACGCAGACATAGCCCATTCTTTCACCTGGAATACTCAGGTTTTTTGCAAATGATGTTACTATAACCGAATATTCGTATTTGTCAAAAACAGATGCAACATTTTTTCCGTCATAAGTAATTGCCCTGTACGGTTCGTCACAAATTAAATAAGGAAAACGACCTGTTTTTTCACCATGATTTTTTAGTATGTTGCATAATTCTGAAATCTGTTCTTCGGAGTAAATTCTGCCTGTAGGATTATTAGGAGAATTTATAAGAACTGCGGAGGTTTTTGAAGAAAGCGCGTTTTTTATTGCTTCAATATTAAGCGAAAAATCAGGCGCTGTTTTTACTTCTATTAATTTTCCGTTATAATTCTTTACGTAATTTCTGTAATCAACAAAAAAAGGGGCTGGAACTACGACTTCATCGTTTTCGGAAAGAATTGTCTTAAAAACTGTATTAAGCGCAGCGGCTGCTCCTGCAGACATAACGACACAGTCAGGCGTAACTTTGACGTTTTGTTCCATGCATTCTTTATCTGCCATAGCCTGGCGCGCTTCGTCATAACCTGCATTTGACATATAACCGTGACAGCCATGAGAAGTGTCTTCTGCAAGCTGCTTTATAGTATCTAAAACAGCTTGAGGAGGATCTAAATCAGGATTTCCTAGACTAAAATCAAAAACTTTATCATTGCCGTATCTGGCTTTTAATACTTTTCCCTGCTCAAACATCTTGCGGATTGCAGATGCACTTTTGCTGGTAATCATTTCTTTTATATAAGGTGATATCATAATGGGATTATTATATCATACATTATATAAAATTGTCATTTAAATTTACTGCAGTTGTTACACTGTTTTATCTTGGGTTTCTTACAGGTCTGTTTAACGGCCAGAAACGGATTTTTGCAGAACCAAGGATAAGTTTTTTAGGAACATACATAGGCTTTATGTTTGAATAATAAGTAATTGAATAATCATCAAGCGAAGTAAGTTTTATTAAAGATTCTGCATCTGTATGGCGCATATCAAAAGAATTGAACCGGTTGTCCCCCATCATAAAATAACAGTCGTTAGGAATATACTGAGGATTTCCGTTCTGGTCATTTTTCGGAAATACAGGCATATTACGCCTGTCCATAAAGCAAATGTAATTATGAAGCTTTCTTATACTATTTTCATATTCAATAAGCTCTGCATCAGAGATCCATGAAGCAACTGGTTTTTCGCTGTATATATTTTGAGCTGTCTTTAAGAAAAGCTTTCCTAAAGAAATTTTAAACATTACATTCAATTTATAATTTGCATCATCATACAAGCTGTCGCCTATGATGTTGCCGTCCTGAAGGTCTTTATATTTACTGCACCAGTCTGTCATAAAATAAGAAAACCATCTTGCACCGTTTTCAACTGTAATGAGTTTCTGCGTAAAACCTGCGTAGTCGCGGCAAAGCATATATTCAAATAAATCAGATTCCGTGAACATTTTTTTAATTTCATTTTCAGGAATGTCAGTTGATTTTCTATAAACATAATTTTTAAAACTTTCTGCAATCTGCCGGCATTCATCTTCTGCTTTGTTCAAGTCAATTGCGTTACGGGTATTCTCGATTTGAACAAGTTCACTGTAAATTTCATCAGAAACTTTATAGTCACGGATATATTTTTTTAACTCTTCATTTTCTTCGTTAAGGTTATAAGAAGCCCATTTTAAATCTTCTGTTACAGGCAGAAATTCTTTTTGTCCTTCTGTCCTTGAATATAAAATTCCGTCCTGCATCATAAGCTGTTCTCCTGGGACGCCTGTAATGCGTTTTACGAGCGGGTCTGCTTTTATCTGTCCGTTTTCGTCAAGATTTGTATTTACGATTGTAAAAGTAAGCATATAGACAATCTGAGAAATGACAGTTTTTACTTCTGAATTTCTGTCAATCACGTAATGCGGATTTCTGAAAACTACGATGTCTCCCCTCTTGTATTTTTTTATGCAAGGAAGCCCGACATCGCTCAAAGGAAATTTTGGACCGCTTGTAATTTTGCTTACCGCTACCCTGTCATTTATCATGTATTCAGGAACCATAGATTCAGAAGGAATTTTGTAGAACTGAAAAAAGAAAATCTGAAAAAGCAGAACCATAAATACTGCCTGAACAAGTGCATCTGCCCAGTCAAGAATTTCAAATAAAAACCATTTTACATAATCTGCAGCTCCGGCTTTTTTTCCGTTACGAGTTTTGCCTTTTGAAAACATTTTTGCAAAGCTTTCGTTTTTTACGTTTTCGATTTTTTTATCAGAAATTGAATTGTATTTCTTTGGTTCAAATAAATGCTGGAGATACAGGCTTGAAATAAAAACAGCAAGCCAAAATATTACGGAAAAACAGTCAAACACAAATGAAGTTCCTTTTTCGCCTGAACGCCTTGCAATAAATGCAAGAAGAAAAACATAAGGCTCATATTGAAGAAGTTTTCGTGCTGCAAAAATTTTTTCTGTCCGTTCATTTTTCAAAATATGAAACCATAAAAAATAAAATATAAATGTTGAATAAACAAGGCTTATTATGAATGCAAGACATGAAACATCAATTGCAAAACAAATATTTGACAGAGAAAACAACGCTGCAAAAATCAAATTAATATAAATAAAAATTGAAATACTTTTCATACAAAAAAATATAGCATAAATCGACAAAACATTCTATATTTTTTGTATGAGCGAAATTTTAAATACAAAAGCCGCAATTGATTTTACAGATAATGACATTGACTTATATAAAGATCTTTTGCAATATTATCTTTCAGACAATAAATTTGACGTAAAATATTTTACTGATTTAATCATAAAATCAAAACAAGAAGCGGCAACGTACATTCACCGCATAAAAGGTTCGTCTTCTCAAATCGGTGCAGAACTTGCATGCGAAAAAGGTCAGGAAATTGAGGATATCCTCAAAGGCAAGGCAGACGGAAACCTTTCGCGTTTAATAAACGATTTTTGCGAAATTTACATTAAGACACAAAAAGCCATCAATAATTTTCTTGAAACTCATTGAAAAAATTGCTGCTGACTGTTTTGCAAAACTCAAGAAATTTTTCGTTATTGTCTTTTGCAAAGGATTCTGTACGTAAACAGAAAGCCTGTTCGTATACTTTTAAAATCTCGCATGGCAGTGTATTCTGTTCATCTTTTAAAGTCTGAAAAGGCGCATCTGTTTCAAAAAAGATTTTTTCTAATGGAAGCTGTTTTACGCATTGAACTGCTTTTTTATTTCCGTTTAAAATCTGTTTAGAAAAACTGAATTTTGCATTTATGCCATGATTTAAAAGAGAAACCGCTTCTTGATAAGTTCCTGAAAAAGAATGAAAAATTACAAGAGGAATTTTTGAAAGCTGCTTTGAATATAAAAAAAATTTTTCTATAGCTTTCCTGCCATGAATTATTACAGGAAGATTGTATTTTTGTGCAAGTTCAATCTGGAGCAGAAACGATTCTGTCTGCTGTTTTTTTGTTCTGGAAAATTCTTCTGTATAAAAATCAAAACCTGTTTCGCCGACTGCATTCAATTTTTTTTCTTCTAAAAGTGATTCAAGATAAAAAAGATTTTCTAAAAGCGGGAACTGAGGATGAATCCCAAAAGAAGAAAAAATTCTTGACGGAGAGTTTTTTATAAGATCCTGCTGGATTTTAAATTCTTGAGTTGAATGAGCACATGAAATACAGCTGTACTTTTGATATGAAGGAATTTCAATTTTATTTTTATAAACTTCTGCAAGGTGAATATGAGCATCGCATATATATGTAAGTTCAATCAGTTCATTAAAATTCATAAAACCTAAAAAAAATACTAAACAAAAAATTTCAAATTCCGAAAATAATAAAGTACAGTCTGACTTGTACTTTAAGTAGAATTTTAATTTATGTAAAGAGGTTTTTATTATGGGAACTTACACATTAAAAAGCATTGGAAAATCTACAGACTATATGACAATTGTGCGCGAAATGGAAGACGGATATGTCGTACGAATCGTAAGAGACCGCGACGGCTATAACGAAGTAAAAACAGATTTTATAAGCCACAGCCTTTTTGAAAGCTGCATCAGAACAGGTTATCTTACAAAAATTGAAGATACACAAAAAATCGCCGTAAACTCATAAAAATAATCTGAAAACTTAAAAATTAAAAAAGTCACTGAATAGGTTTTGTTAAATTCCGAAAGTGGCTTTTATAATTTTTTCTGCTTCATTGAATTTTAAGTCCTGGGAATTTTCTTTTGTAAGCCAGTTGATTTTTACACCTTTGCGTTCCATTCCGCGAAACCATGTTTCTTGACGTTTTGCAAACTGACAGATTGCCGTATAAAGTTTTTCGGACAGTTCTTCTTTAGAAGTTATTTTTCCTTCCAGATATTCAGAGATAAAACGGTATTCAAGTCCGAGCCGTTCCATACGTTCATAACTGAATCCTTGTTTATGAAGGTTCTCGACTTCCTCTATCATTCCTTGAGAAAAACGTTCATCAAGCCTTTTTTTTATGTTTTTACGCAATAACGGACGTTCAAGCGATGTGCCGAGAATAAGCGGTTGTATATCAGGGCGTTTTAAAAGTTCTTCTTTATTTTTTAAATATTCATCGCTTTGCATATAACTTGCAATTTCAATTGCTTTGATAACGCGAGCTTTGTCTTCTAAGTCTGTTTTATTATGAAGGTCAGGTTTTAGGGAAAGCAGAAGTTTTGAAAGTTCTTCAAGAGGCTTTGAGAGAAGATTTTGATGGAACTCAGGATTTTCAGGAACTTCGACTAATTCGTATTTTCGTATAACTGCATCAAGATACATTCCTGTTCCGCCTGCAATCAGGGGAATTATATTTCTGCCTGTTATGTTTTTAAAAGCGCGGTAAAAATCTTTTGTAAAATCAAAGACATTATATTCAGAATTTAAATCTGTTACGTCAATCAAATGATACGGAATATTTTTGCCGCTATAATTATATTCATCAAGATCTTTTCCGCTTCCCAAATCAAGACCTTTATATACTTGCCTTGAATCTGCAGAAATTATTTCAAGATTAAAATTGTATGCAAGCCTTACAGCAAGAGAAGTTTTACCGGAAGCCGTCGGTCCTAATAACACAATCGAATTATATTTCATATTTTAATCCTGAAACAAATTTAAATAACTCTTGCAACTGCGCATTTTAAATATTCACTTTTTGGATAGCCGAGCAAAACCGGATGGTCATACCCTGCTCCGCGTTTTTCAAGAATCTGGATTCGCCTGTGAGCATCTGTTGCCGCATGCATAATCATATCGTAAAAAATTACGGAATCAAAAAAATGAGAACATGAACATGTTATTAAAATTCCGCCTTTATTTAAAAGCCTCATTGCCCTAAGATTAATTTCTTTGTAACCGCCATACGCTTTCTGAATGTTTTTTGCGCTTTTTGTAAATGCAGGCGGGTCAAGAATGATTACATCGAATTTACGGTTTTCGGCTTCGTACTGCTTTAATAAATCAAAGACATCGGCGCAAACACTTTGAACAACTTGACCGGCATTATTCAATTCAATATTTTTGTTTACTGTTTCAATTGCTTCAGGACTTATGTCTACGCTTATTACAGATTTTGCGCCGGCTTTAAAAGCGTTAAGTCCGAATGCGCCTGTATGAGTGAACGTATCAAGAACATTTTTTCCGTGGCAAAATCTGGCAGCAACTTCGCGGTTTTGTTTTTGGTCAAGAAAGTAACCTGTCTTCTGACCGTTTTTTAAATCTACAGTTATTTTAATGCCGTTTTCAACAATGACAATTTCTGCATTGCATTCCCTGCTTCTGTCTTTTCCAATCCAGCCGGATTTTAATTCAAGTCCTTCTTTTATGCGGACGTCTGCATCGCTTCTTTCATAGATTCCGTAAGGCGAACAGATTTTTTCAAGCGCACTTAATATTTCCTTTCTGAAAATTTCGCATGACATGCTTAAAAACTGAACGACAAGAAAAACCCTTTCATTCTGGTCACAGTATCTCTCGCAGATAAAGCCAGGAACAAAATCTGCTTCTGCAAAAATGAGGCGGTATGAATCTGACTGTTTATAATGAATCTGCCTTATATTGTAAGCATCGCTTATGCGCTTCTGCCAGAAATTTTCAATGTCTGAATAGACAATATCACCGTGTTCGCTTGAAATGAGCCTGACAGTAATTTTAGAATTTTTATTGAAAATTCCTGTTCCCAAAAAACTGCCTGCTTTTGTATAAACTTCAACAGGAGTTCCCGGTTCAATAGAGCAGTTTTCAAAATTTTCGTTTGTCCAGTCAGGCTTGTCTTTTAAATGCTGCCTTATTTTTATATGAGAAATTTCGTTGTCAAAAACCCATGGAAATCCCTGAGATATTTCTTTTTCTTCTTTTGATTTTAAAAACACGCGCGGAAAATAATTCATAAAATGTATCCTTTTTTGTTTATTGTTTATCGTTTATCGTTTATTTATTTTTTGCTAAAAAAAATTTTTTCCATTCTTTTTTTAATTTTGAAGCAGACGTAAATTGAACTGCATTTATCCCAACTGATTTTGCAGCTTCGACATTTTCAATCCTGTCATCTGTAAAAAAAGCGTCCTCTGCCTTATACCCTTCAGCTTCGAGAATTACTTTGAAAAAATTGACATCAGGTTTTTCTTCGCCGATTTTATTTGAAGCATAAGTCTGATGAAAAAATGCATAGTCACCGCGCTCTAGATGATTTTCCCAGTGACTTTGAATCGTATTAGTTCCGCAGACAACTCTGTGTTTCTTTTTTAATGATTGAATGATTCTGACAGTTTCAACATTCAGTTCAGGGTGAAAATACAGTCTGAAAAGGTCATTTTTTACAGGCGGAATATTTCGGCCTTTTGTCCGTTCATTAAACTCTTTCCAGAAATCACAGACAGAAATCCTGCCTTTTTCAAGTTCACTCCATATATTTTTTTCTTCTTTACAGACAGACATAAACTCCTTTGAGTTCATGTTCAGCCTTCTGTAAAGTTCGTCCATTTGAAAAGTTGTCGTTACGACACCGCCCATATCAAAAATAAAAAGCATGCAGATATTATATATTCTTTGTTTCTTTTATGCTATAACTATTATCAGGAATATTAATATGGAACAGAAAATTGAATACCAGAAAGCCCTTTTTTCAAACAGACTGAAACGAAAATCAAAAGAACTGAAAAAATGGGCGCGCAAAAACAGAATTTCGTGTTACAGGATTTATGACAGGGACATTCCCGAAATTCCTGTAAGCCTTGATATTTACGAACTTTTACCAGACGGAATTGAAACTCAGATAGAAGCAGTCCGTTATCTGCAATACATTGACGAACAGATTTCAAATAATAATCCTGTAATTCAGTCAGAAATCATGCAAAATACTTATGCAGTTTTATATCTTTATGAAAGACCATACGAGAAAGATGAAGAAGAAGAAAATGAATGGCTTATGAAAATGGCAGACGCTGCAGCTGAAACTTTAAAAATTCCTTCATCACATATCGTAAAAAAACAGCGCAGGCGTCAAAGAGGAGTTTCTCAATACGAAAAAAATGATGATGCAAATTCGTCTTCTTTTGCAATTAAGGGAATTACTCAGGAACAGAACGAACTTTTTTATGTTGACTTAACTTCGTATCTTGACACAGGATTGTTTTTTGACCATCGTCCGCTACGTTCTGTTATAAGAGAAAACGCACGAAAAAAATCTGTTCTTAACCTTTTCTGTTATACAGGGAGTTTTTCTGTTTATGCAGCACAGGGAGGTGCCTCAAAAGTTGAATCTGTAGACTTGTCAAATACTTATTTGAATTTTGCAAAAAAGAATATGGAACTCAACGGCTTTTCAAATTCAAAAAATTATGTCTACACACGTCAAGACTGCATTGAGTTTTTAAAAGAAAGAGCTTTGGCAGCAAAGTCCGGAAATTTAAAACCGGAAGATTATTATGACATAATAATCTTAGACCCTCCTACATTCAGCAACAGCAAGAATACATACAATGTACTTGACATTAACAAAGACTGGCCTCAACTTGTAAAAGACTGTCTCAATATTTTATCTCCAGGAGGAACTTTGTATTTTTCGACAAACAGTACAAAGCTTGTCTTTGACAGGTTGAAACTTCCTCAGGCAACGCTTTCGGGCAAAGTAATAATGTCAGAAGATATTACATTTGATTCGATTCCTAAAGATTTTGAGGGAACAAAATGTCACAAGGCATGGAAATTTCAAATTGCAAAATAATGTCTTTCGTGATACATTTATTTTTCTATGGCAGCATTAGATTTAGAAACATTAAAAAAAGAACTCAATCCTGAACAGTACAGAGCCGTTACGACAATTGATGGTCCAATTTTGATTATTGCAGGAGCTGGAAGCGGAAAAACGCGCGTAATCACTTATAGGATTGCGCACATGCTTGACATCGGAATTCCGCAGAGTCAGATTCTGGCCCTCACTTTTACAAACAAAGCTGCACGCGAAATGGAAGAACGCATAAAAGATTTGACTGGAAAAAAATTGCAAAATCTGACAGTTTCTACTTTTCATGCATTCGGCGTAAAAATTTTGCGTCAGGAAATTACAAATCTTGGCTGGAGGGAAAATTTTTCTATTTATGATGAAACTGACAGAAACAGTCTTATAAAGGAAACTGGTCGCGAACTTGGATTTACTTCTGATGCACTTGATGTATATAAAATCGGAAACCTATTTTCAAACATAAAAACAGGACGCAAAAATTGGGAATGTGCCAATGATATGTACAAAGAATTGTATGAAAACTATCAGTCAGGGTTAAAACTTTACAATGCCGTAGACTTTGATGATTTGATAGTCCTCCCGATAAAAATTTTTAAGGAATTTCCTGAAGTCCTTGAAAAATACCGTAGCCGATACAAATACATTATGATTGATGAATTTCAGGATACAAGCCACCAGCAATACGAGTTTATGCATCTTCTTGCAGACAAGAATGTCGCAGTTGTCGGTGATGATGATCAGTCAATTTACAGCTGGCGCGGTGCAGACTACCAGAACATAATAAATTTTGAAAAAGACTTTCAGGGAATGAAAGAAATCCGCCTTGAACAGAATTACCGCTCTACAGAAACAATCCTTGCTGCTGCAAACGGTGTAATTTCTCATAATACAAACCGAAAAGACAAAAAACTCTGGAGCGGCAACAACTCCGGCAAACCTATCGAAATTTTCATGCCTGAAAATGAAACTGATGAAGCAAGTTTTATAGCCGAAAGCATACAAGGAATTTCAATGGAAGAAAAACTTAAATACGACCAGTTTGGTGTTTTAATGCGTGCAAATACACAGAGCCGGGCAATTGAAGAAGCTTTCCTCGAAGCAAATATTCCGTATACAATGAGCGGCGGAACGAGTTTTTTTCAGCGAAAAGAAATAAAAGACATAATAAGTTATCTCCGCGTTATTGCAAATCATGATGACGATGTAAATTTAATCAGAATCATTAATGTTCCACGTCGCGGAATAGGACGCGCAACGCTTGAAATGCTAAATGATTATGCTCTTATGAACCACTGTACACTGTGGACTGCGATTACAGACTTGCTTGGAATGGAAGGTTCTCCACTTGCAGAAAAGACAAAAGCCGATTTACAGTCTTTTATGAGTTTAATCGAAAGCAATTCGTCAATGATAAGCGGAAAAGGTCTTTCAAAAAAAGTGCGCGCTTTAGTTGAAGAAATAAATTACTGGGATTACCTTATATGCGACAACCCGAAAAGCGAAAAAGCTGCACGATTTAAATACCTGAACATTGAAAGTTTAATTCACTCCATCGAAACATGGGAAAATAATCCAGATAATTTTGATGCTAACCTTTACACATATCTTAACCGCATTACTCTTTTAAGCCGCGATGACGGAGATGACGAAAATGACAAGGGAAAAGTAAACCTTATGACTATACACGCATCAAAAGGACTTGAATTTCCTGTAGTATTTATCGCTGGTGCAGAAGACGGACTTATTCCTCATGCGCGCTCCATAGAAGAAGGCGACGGAAATATCGAAGAAGAGCGCCGGCTTTTTTACGTTGCGATAACACGTGCAAGAGACAAACTTTTTATTTCTGCATGCAGGAAACGACGAAAAATGCAATCTGTCGTAGACTGCGTTCCGTCAAGATTTTTGGATGAGATTCCTGTCAATTTAGTAGAATACCACGAACCTGCAGGAATTGTCTCTGACGAAAAAGCGCATGACATTCTTGAGAATATGAGAAAAATGTTTGGAGGAACAGATAACTAAGGAAGTGCTGATTAACACTTGAAGCGATTACTCAACACTTCCCGGCAAAAATCACCAAAGACGAATCTTTTCGATGTTCCGTTAAATTTTTAATATCTTATTTTCTTTCCCGAATCTTTGTAAAATTCTGCTCTCATCTCGTTAATCTGTTCATCTTTTCTATAATCGTCAAACTGCATCATTCTGTCAATTACGCCTTTAGGTGTAATTTCGACAATGCGGTTTGCAATTGACTGAACGAACTCATGGTCATGACTTGTAAACAGTATTACACCAGGAAAAACTTTGAGCGCTTCGTTTAAACTTTGGATAGACTCAAGGTCAAGGTGATTTGTCGGGTCATCTAAAATCAGGACATTTGCGCCCGAAAGCTGAAGTTTTGAAAGCATGCACCGAACTTTTTCACCACCGGATAAAACTTTTACAGGCTTTAAAGACTCATCACCTGAAAACAACATTCTTCCGAGAAAGCCCCTTACATAAGCATCGTCCTGTTCTGGAGAATACTGTCTTAGCCAGTCTGTAATATTATAATCATTATTAAAATACTCAGAATTATCACGCGGAAGGTATGCAGATTTTATAGTCTGACCCCAGAAATATTCTCCGCTGTCAGCTTTTTTTTCGCCTGAAATAATGTCAAATAAAGCAGAAATTGAATTGTGTTCGATTCCGACAAAGGCGATTTTATCTGTTCTGTTTACAATAAGTGAATAATCTTTTAAAAGATTCGTACCGTCTTCACTGTAGTTAAGTTTTTTAACTTCAAGAACATTGTTTCCGATTTCCCTGTCTGCCTTAAAATGAACATAAGGAAATTTACGGCTTGTAACAGGAAGTTCTTCAAGTGCGAGTTTGTCGTAAATCTTTTTGCGGCTTGTTGCCTGTTTTGATTTTGCAGCATTAGAAGCAAACCGCTGGATAAATTCCTTTAAGTCAGCCATTTTTTCTTCACGTTTTTTAGCCTGGTCTTTTGCCTGACGCTGCATAATCTGACTCATCTGATACCAGAAGTCATAGTTGCCTGAGAACTGGCTGATTTTGCCGTAATCAATATCACAGATGTAAGTACATACTGAATTTAAAAAGTGCCTGTCATGGCTTACGACAATTACTGTATTAGGAAATTCCATCAAAAAGTCTTCAAGCCATGCAATAGATTCAAGATCAAGACCGTTTGTAGGTTCGTCGAGCAGAAGAATTTCAGGATTTCCGAAAAGTGCCTGTGCAAGAAGAACTCGTACTTTTTGGCTTTCGTCAAGGTCGCTCATCATTTTGTCATGATGTTCTTCTTCAAGTCCAAGACCCGAGAGCATCTGTTCTATCTGGTTTTCAGCTTCCCAGCCGCCAAGTTCAGAAAATTCGCCTTCAAGTTCACTTGCCTTTATTCCGTCTTCTTCTGAAAAATCAGACTTTTCATAGATTGCTTCACGCGCTTTTGCACATTCATACAATTTAGGAAATCCCATCATTACAGTGTCTTTTACAGAATATTTGTCATAAGCAAAGTGATCCTGCTTTAATACAGCCATTCGTTCGCCCGGAGTAATTGAAATCGTGCCGCTGTCATGTTCAAGTTCGCCTGAAAGGACTTTTAAAAAAGTTGATTTCCCGGCTCCGTTTGCACCGATAATTCCATAACAGTTTCCGCTTGTAAATTTTAAATTAACATCTTTAAAAAGAGGTTTTTCACTGAATGTTAAACTGACGTCACTTACTGTAATCATTATTTATCCTTCTTTGAAAAAAGAGATTTTATACGGGCAAAAAGTCCCTGACTTTTAACTCCCTTTTTAGAACTGTCATAAGTCTTGATGTTTTGTCCAGTTTTATTTTGAGAAACATTTTTGAAAGAAGACTTTGATTTGCCGTAATTATTACCCTGCTTCTTTCTGTCATTTGAATCAGTTTTTTTATTATTTGAACTGTAAGAAGGCTTTGAAGAATTTGCATATTTCTTCTTGTAAATTTCCATCCGCTCTTCAAATGACATGCTAGACAGATTTTCTATATCTTTGCCGCTTTCTTTTGGAGTGCGATTCTGATTTTTAAAACTGTCTTTACCTTCTGGATAGTGTTTTTTGTATTTTCTGCTCTTTCCTGCATACCGTCTGTCATTTTTGCCGGAAACATATTTATCGTGCGAATATCTTTTAGGTTCATCATCATTGTAAGAATCTAGTTTTATATAAGTTCCTTCGCTCTTATCTTCTCCTAAAAGTTCGTTATTGCATACACTGCTTGGAATTGACTGTCCGATATAGCGTTCGATTGAAGGTAAATCGTACACGTCTTTTTCTGAACAGAATGTATATGCCTTGCCTGTTTTTCCAGCGCGTGCAGTGCGTCCGATTCTGTGAACGTAATTTTCTGGTTCATTCGGCAAATCGTAATTTACTACAAGCGAAAGGTCATTTACATCGATTCCCCGCGCTGCAACGTCTGTAGCAACAAGAATTGAAATTTTAGAAGACTTAAAGTCATTCAGAACTTTAAGCCTGCGGCTCTGAGGCATATCACCGATTATAAAACCACATGAAAATCCGTTTATCTGAAGACGCTTACCGATAATCTCACAGCTTTTTTTTGTATTACAGAATATTATAGTGCTGTCAGGCTTTTCACGCTGAAGAATTCCGACAAGAAGCCTTGTTTTTTCATCGCTTGAAACATGAATCAGCTCCTGCTTGATTTCATCAACAGTAATGTTTTCTGCTTCTATAGTGATTTCTTTTGCATCTCTTGTATATTCCCATGCGAGATTTTTTACATAAGTATTCAGCGTTGCAGAAAAAAGCATTGTCTGCCTGCTGTCTGCTGCAGGCAGATGTTTTAAAATAATACGCAACTCAGGATAAAATCCCATGTCGAACATTCTGTCAGCTTCGTCAATAACAGCAAAACCTACATTTGACAAATCAAGTTTATTCTGTTCCTGCAAGTCGATGATTCTGCCTGGTGTTGCAACAAGAATGTTGACATCGTTTTCAATTGCACGTATCTGTTTTTCGTATCCGACGCCACCATAAAAACTGAAAACAGAAATGTCTGTTTTTTGACAGAGCGCACGACATTCGTGTTCAACTTGAACTGCAAGTTCTCTTGTAGGAACAAGAATCAATGCTTTTTTATTTTTCAGTTCAGATTTTGACAGCATCTCCTGCATTATTGCAATCAGATAGGCAGCAGTTTTTCCTGTTCCTGTCTGAGACTGTACATATAAATCGCTTCCATCGCGGCTCGCTTCTATTACCTGCTGCTGAACAGGCGTACAGTTTACATAACCAGTACTTTGGATACCGCTTAATAGTCTCTCATCCAGATTAAATTCACTAAATTCCATAATATATACCTTATCAAATTAAAATAATCATATTTAACTGTAATAAAACGTAAAAAAACACAAGTTTTTCTACAAAACACACCTCTAATCAAATAAGTATAGCATTTTAATAAGGTTTAGGGAATAGCAGGGAAATCTTATCTATACAATGATTAAAAAATACATTGTCTGTAAATCAGTAAGTCGAATATCCTTCTGGGGCCTTTATATCAGTCATATCAGGTTCTTCATATTTGCCACGACGGACAAATCCGTTTTCAAAGTAGAAAGTTACGTTTTTTGCATCCTGTCTTACTTCATCGACTACATCGCGTACATAAATTTTTACACCTGAATAAACTGTTCCAGATGCCTTTACTTTACCAAAGACTTTTAATTCATGCATGCGCTGCAAAATCTGTTCTACTTCCGTAGAATATTCTTCTGATTTTGACGTAATTTCTTCTTTGCGCTTCTTTAAATTGTCAAGCTGCTCCTGTTTTTCTTTTACAAGAGTGCGGCGCTGCTTTTTAAAATTTTCAAGAGTTACGATATTATTATCTGTTTCTTCAAGTTCTCGCATCAACTGATTCTGTTCATCTTGAATTTCTGCAAGGCGCTGTTTCAATCGAGGATCAAAACCGACTTCAAGGATTGTTTCAGTTCCACCGCCAGGACTTCCGATGTTTTTAGCACAGATTTCTTCTGTAGCAAACAAATGACCACCTGTAATCTGGGCTTTTTTTCCGTTCAATATAATGCGTTTCATTGCGGTAACTTCTGAGTTCATAATGCTGTCAGAAACTATACAGAACTCTTCAACTTCAACTTTTGCAGACTGAATGAATTTTGCCCAGAGCGACTTTCCTGCCTGAATAACTCCGACATCATGTCCGAAAATTCCCTGCGAAACAATAATATCACCGTACTCAGACTTGAGATGGCTCTGTCCGACAGTTCCGTTAACTTCGATATTACCAGCAGCCTTGACATCGTAACCGTCTTCGACATTTCCTTTAACAACGACAGTTCCCAAAAAGTCAATGTTTCCGGTTTTAATATTTACTGCATCAAGTTCAAGAACAGGTTCAACAGAAATACGTTCTGCCTCATAAATTACCCTTCCGTTTATGGAAGCTATGATTGTCACACCGTCTTTATCAAGTTCAACATTCTTACCTAAAGGAAGGCGGATATCTTTACCGTTTTTAGCTTCAAGATAACGACCAAACAAAGTTTTGCCGGCTTTTCCACGCTCTGGCGGCATTTTCTGAGCAAGAGGCTCACCTTTTATTACGTTGTGAATCTGGTTAAGTTCCTTGAAATTTACCTGACCGTCTTTTGTTTCGCGCAACCTAAGTTTTGTCTGGTCTGTTTCAAAATTGAATACAATATAGGCATCCCTTCCATCCTGAGGCTTTATTGCAGCGGCAACTTCGCACGGTGAATTATAAACAGGATTATCGACAAATTCATCAATTTTGTCCTGCTCAATTCCTGCAACGACACCCTGCGTTTCAAGCTGCCTTATAATCTGCTCTGCAGAAATTTCTGAACCGCTTAACGACGGAGGTGTTACTGTAACAGTAGCAAGCATTTCGTCTTTTGAAATGTCAACAACAATGAGCGCATCTCCTGCGCCAACATGCTTGTAAGTTCCGACAGGTTCATATTTATTGTCTGTTCCGTTTTTTGCAAATTTCTTAATTTTGTCTTCTTCAAGCGACAGAGTATCTGTACGTGTTGCTTCTGAAATAATTTCTTTCGGGTCGACGTTTTTTCCTTTTCCTACAGGAAGAACGACTTTTAAGCATATATCGTTTCCAAAATGACGGATATAAAAAAGTCCGTCCTGATCGACAGTCTTTATTTCTTCACTGAATTCCTCTGAACTTATGCCACTGCTTGAAACAACATTCTTTTTCTTTGCAAGTCCTTCAGAAGTCTGGTAAATTCTTACTTTCCACGGCTTTTTTGCAAGACCTAAAAATCCGTCAGAGCCTTTTTCGATAACTTCGTATTCCAGATAAGACACCTTAGAATCAAGCTGAACGGCAGCATCAGAAAGCGCTTCATCTATAGTATCCGCATTGACAACTACACTCTGAATGTTGTTGTCCAATGCCAACTGAGCTTCCATGTCTTTTCTTATAGTTTCCAAAGTTACCATAAAACCTATATTATTCCTTTTCGTAAATTAGTAAGTTTTGCCCGCAGCCTTAAATTTGCTTTTGTATGAAGCTGTGAAATTCTTGATTCGCTTACTTCAAGAACCTGACCGATTTCTTTAAAAGTCAAATCTTCGTGATAATACAGAACAATTACCATTTTTTCTTTTTCTGGCAGTTCATTTATTGCTTCTATAATTACTTTTCTGATTTCTTCGCGTTCTACAATTACATCAGGATTAAGGCTTGAAGGAGATTCGATTGAGTCACCGATTGACATATGATCATTGTCGTTACCAGAATACCAGACATCATTTAATGACAGCACGCTTGTACCAGAAACTTTCATTACTGTCTGCTGATATTCAGATTCTGAAACTCCGAGTTTTTCTGCAATCTCTGCATCAGTAGCAGTCCTGCCTAATTTAGACTCAAGTTCGACGATTGTGTCTTCTATTTCGCGGGATTTTTGCCTTACAGAACGCGGAACCCAGTCAAGCTGGCGCAATTCGTCAAAGATTGCACCTCGGATTCTTGTAACGGCATAAGTCTTGAATTTGACGTTTTTGCCCGGATCAAATTTTTCAATTGCATCAAGAAGCCCAAACTGCCCGAAGCCAACCAAATCATCAAATTCGACGCTACCAGGCATTCCGACGGCAAGTTTTCCAGCGACATATTTTACAAGCGGCATATACTGCCTGATAAACTTATCCCTTAACTGGGGAGACTTAGTTTTTCTATATTCCAGCCAAAGTTCGTCTTCTGTCTTTTCTTCAAAAAGTGATGATCCCATACTCCACACCCTTTATTACTTTTATTCTTCTTTTTTCAAAATCGTTCTAATAGCTTCTGCCATTAATCCGGTATCTTTGCTTTCTGCCATTGAGCCGTCAGGAAAAACTGTATCTGACAGCCTTCCTTTTGGTTTTCCGTCAGAAGCAAAATCACTGTCAGTTACAACTCCGTCTTTTAACGGCGAAACAGAATTTTCCATATCAGGAAATTCATCAATACTGTCATCTTCAGAAACAGAAGGTTTATTCAAAATAGAATTAGAACCTAAAGTATCTTCAATATTTGGAAACTCGTCAGATTCAAAATCAGAGTTCTTTCCTAATGCCACTGGTTTAAATGAATAAGCAGATTTCTTTTGAGCAGTTTCATTGCCCTGCCCTTTTGACTCTGAATCAGACTGTTTCACTGGTTCAGTTTCTTCGGCATCAAACTTTTCATTTAAAAGCGCTTCATCTTCTTTTGACGAAGAACCATTTGCATTATTGACATTTTCCAAATCGCTTTTATTAAGCATCTGGTTCTGACCTGTCAAAATGAACTTTGGAGAACTGTCGTCTTCCTGCAGTTCTTCGTCAGCAATTGTTATGTCAACTTTATTACCAATCGGATTTTTAACAGTTCCCGACGGATTTTCCGCTACCTGAATATCAGAGGATTCATCATTTAAGAACTTCTTGTATAAAAAATGAATTCCGATAAACAGACCGCCAAAAAAAACTGCAAGAATAAATGCCCTAAACAAAGAAGTAAAAAATCCTGCTCCTGAAAATAAAGCCGTAAAAAAGGATAAAACAAAGGCTGTCAAACTAGTAAAAGCTGTTAATTTAAAATTCACCTTATCTTATCCTCCCATACCCATTATAATACATATTAATAAAAAAAACATCACTTTTTTAATGTTTTTTAAAACCTAAAAATTTGCTTAAAAAGCTTGAAACTCCTTCATTATTTGCAACGTCTGTTTTTTCAATGCGGCCGACAATATGCTTTACGCAGACAGCAGGTTTTGAAGTCGGATTAATGACGATAAAAGGCTTTTGTCTTATTACGCTTGCCTGAATGACAGGGTCTTCGTAAATAAACCCGATGTAATTTACTTTATAATTCAAAAACTGTCCTACAATGCTTATAATGCGTTCTGAAATCCGCTTTCCTTCGTCTGCAGAATGAACTCTGTTTACAAGAAGCTGAATGTTTATTTCCCGGTCAACGATTTCTGTAGTAATGATTTTTATAATTCCGTAAGCATCTGTAATTGCTGTCGGTTCAGGTGTAGTTACTACATAAACTTCATCTGCAGCTGCCACAAACTGTAATACATTGTTTGCAATTCCTGCTCCAGTATCAATAATAATGATATCTGCATTGCCAAGTGAAGTAAACTGCTTTGCAAAATATTCAAGTTCTTCTACACTGAGGTTTGCAATTTTTGAAAACCCGTTTGCACCGGCAATAAATTTTATTCCAAATTCAGTATCAAGAATAATCTCCTGCATAGTCTTCTGTTTGTTGATTACCTGCAGAAGATTGTATTTTGGAACAACATTAAGCAGGACATTTACGTTTGCCATTCCCAAGTCGCCGTCAATAAGGATTACTTTTTTTCCTAACTGCGCATAGGCAATTGCCATGTTAACTGCGATGTTTGTTTTGCCTACACCGCCTTTTCCGCTTGTAATTGCAATAATTCTCGTATTATGGGGTTTATCAGAATTTGCATTCTTTGATTTTGAGGATGAATTCTGCATAATTTGTTTTAATTCGTCTAACTGTTCTTCCATAATTTATTCTCCAAATTTATCTTCAATATGAATTCTGTCAATATTAAAACCATTCAGCCGTTTTAAAAACTCAACGACAGATGCATGGCTTATATCACGGGCAGCAGCCTGACCATAAGTGATGTAGGAAATAGATTTATGTTTTTCAGCAAGGACACTTATAATATTGCCATACTGACCTGTTTCATCACATTTTGTAATGATTACAGAATTAAATGCAAAAGGCTCATAATTTTGAATTATGTTGCGCAAATCACGCGGTTTTGTAGATGCCGTTACGGCAAGATAAATATCTGGTCTCAAACCGTCAACACTTAGATTTTGTTTTAAGCGTCCGATGTTTTCTGCATCATTAGGACTGTAGCCGCTTGTGTCAATTAAAATTATATCGGTAGATTCCTTACATTCCCGGTAAATCTTCTTTATATCATCGGCCTTTTCTGCCTTATCAACCTGAACTTCAAGCGCATCTCCGTAATGCCTTAACTGTTCTTCTGCCGCAACTCTGGTAACGTCAGCAGAAATCAGCCTGATAGAAGGACGTTCCATATTCTCTTTGTTTGCTTTTATAATCCTCTGTGCTGCAATTTTTGCAATCGTAGTAGTTTTACCGACACCAGTTGGTCCTACGATAACTATTACATGAGGAATTCTATGCGCCTTTTCCTTGCATATATTGATTGATTCGCCAATCCAGTCAACGACTTGACGTTCAAGTTTTTCAAAATCATCAAGTTCTTCAAGAGAAAATTCACTGCGGATTTTATTTTCCATTTCTTTGATATATTCCCTGCTGAATTCGTTTTCTTCAAGGAGTTCTTCAATTTTTAATATGTTTTTATGCAGTGATTCCTGATTTAAATTTATGTCACTCAACTTTGATTCGAGCATGCTTGAAATTGCATCAAGTTTTTTATCAAGTGCCGTAATTTGCTTTGCAGACGGATTGAACTGCTTTAAAAGTTCTTCCTTATTTTTTTCAAAATCATCCTGCGTTTTTTTTACTTCGGAAAAAGTATTACTCAATAAATAAGACACTTCAACATATTCTTTTTGCCCGAATCCTAAAAATCCGCCTTTTAACACAGGCTTTATTCCGAGGACTTTATAATTTTTTCCATACTTTTCAAAAAGTTTGTCCAGACATTCGTCACGGTTTCTGCCGATTATCGTAGCTTTTGTCGTGGCCGAATTTTCATATTCCCTGTCGTTATACACCCTGTTCACCGCCTCCGTCTTTACTTATCTCACCCAATACTTCAAGAGAAATTGAATTTCCTGCAGTCATTACTTCATCGATAGAAATTACAATAAGTCCAGGCATTTCTCTTTCTGTAGAACTCTTTACAAGAAGCCGGACTTCTGCAGGACAGATAATTATCGGCTGATAATTATTCTGCTGCATAGCTGCAAAAGATGAACTTATAGCAGAAATCCAGTTTCTGCCGTCAACAGGATCTAATGCAACAAAAGGCTTTGCTCCGTCTGTCGGAACGACTTGATGTTCCAGCAAAAGTTCAGACCAGGCTTGAGAAAGATTCATCGCCCGAAGAACTCTATCTGCATCTGCGTATTGAAGACAAATCTGAAGTCCAAGTGCACGACGGACTTTTTCTGTTAAAATCCATGTGCTGATTTGAGGACCGTAATTTGCAAGTGTTTCAAGAATTAATTCTATATTACGGATAGAAACCTGTTCGCGCAAAAGATTCTGCAAAACTTTTTCAATCTGTGCATAAGTAAATTTGGCATTGTCAATTACAGCTTCTACGACATCTTTGTTCTTTTCGCGGATTGTATTTATAATCTGACCAACTTCTTTTAAACCCAAAATATCAGCAGCATGTGCCCTTATTATTTCTGTCATATGAGTAGAAACAATTGTAGGAGGATCAACTGCAACATATCCTGCGTTTTCGGCTTCCTGCCTTTTTTCTTCAGGAACCCAGATTGCAGGCATGCCAAAAGCAGGGTCTTTTGTAGCTTCGCCCTGCATTTCTTTTATGACGCCGCCTGTGTTCATGCACATATAATAGCCGAGTTTGAGTTTACTGCGTCCTGCTTCAATTCCTTTTATTTTAAAACAGTATTCGCTCGGCTCTAAAGTCATATTATCAATAATGCGGATTCTCGGAACAACAAGACCTAAATCAGTTGCAGCTTCCCTTCGTATTCTCGTTATGCGCTCAAGAAGTTCTGCGCCTTTTTCTTCATCTACAAGAGGAATCAGTGCATAACCAAGTTCCAGAGAAAGAGGGTCAAGAGGAACAACAGGGCTTATGTCATCAGGATTGCCGCCTGTCTGAGTTTTGCTTCTTGCAAGCTGTTCTTCTTCAAGTTTTTTTGCAAACTTTTCTTTTTCGGCTTTTGACATTCTGACTCCGGCATAATATGAAACAGCACCAAGTGGCAAAAGTATGTACCATGGCATTCCCGGCATAAATCCTAATATAGCAATTGCAACACCGCCGATTTTGTAAACACGGGCAGAAATCGTAAAATCTTTACGGAGCTGTTTAGAAAGTTCTTCGTCAGAATTACTGCCAGTTACAATCATACCTGTCGAGAAAGAAAGCAGTAACGACGGAAGCTGGCTCAAAAGTCCGTCACCGATTGTAAGACGGCAGTAAGTTTCAATGGCAGAAGAAAATGATTCGTGGCGCAAAACCATTCCCGTTATGATTCCTGCAAGAAGGTTTATTACGGTAATGAAAATTCCTGCCGTTACGTTTCCTGAAACGAATTTACTTGAACCGTCCATTGCAGAATAAAAATCACTTTCACGCCTGATTTCTGCCCTTTTTGCCTGCGCTTCTTCTTCCGTAATTGCGCCTGAGTTCAGTTCGGCATCAACGGCAAAATTTTTCTGTGCCATGGAATCAAGTGCAAATCGTGCGGCAACTTCTGAAACGCGCGTTGCACCTTTTGTAATTACAAGAACCTGTATTACGATAAGAATGATAAAGATTACCATTCCGACAACAAGACCGCTTGCACTGTCAGAACTTCCGACTACAAAGGAACTGAAAGCCCTTACCATTTTTCCGTCAAATTTCTGTCCCTGCGTTAAAATAAGCCTTGTCGATGAAACGTTTATTCCAAGACCAAAAAGTGTTACAAGAAGGATTACACGCGGAAACGAAGTAAAATTGCTTGCTTTTGGCGTATAGATTACGATAAGCAGAATAACAACTGCAAGAGCAAGATTAATAACCATGAACAAGTCAAGCAGAAATGAAGGCAATGGAATAATAAGCATCAAAACAACAAGAATTGCGGCAACTGCAATTGAGTTGTTTTTTATCATGTCTGATAAAACCTGTCTGTTTTCGTCTGCCATAAGTCCCCACCCGTGCAAAACTTAAAATTATCGTTTATTAAATTTTTTCAACTGTGCATAAATAACAGATATAACTTTAAAATATGCTTCCGGTATTATATCACCAACTTTCGTTTCTGCATAGAGCCCTCGCGCCAAAGGTCTGTTTTCTACCATCGGAATGTCGTTCTCCCTTGCAATTCTTTTTATAGTCTGGGCAAGTTCGTCTTCTCCCTTTGCATTAACTTGAGGCGCACCGTTTGGAATTGTAGGATCATATTTTAATGCAACGGCATAGTGAGTCGGGTTTGTAATTACGACATCGCTTTCCTTTACCATCTTCGGAATGTTGCGCCTTAAAAGTTCCCGCTTTGCAGCTTCTATATGCGATTTTACTTCAGGGTCGCCTTCCATTTCTTTGTATTCCTGCTTAACTTCCTGCTTTGTCATTTTCATCTGTTCTATAAACTCGCGGCGCTGAACATAATAATCAAGAATAGAAATTACGATAAATAGAATCGCAGCAAAAATAAGAATCTTTAAAACCATTGATGCAATTACGCCGATACAGCCTTCGATATTTTCGCCTTTTTGAATAAGGAAAAGTAAATCCGGCAAATCGCTTTTTATCATGCTGTAACCTGCAGCAACTATAATCGAAACCTTGCCTATTGACTTTAAAATATTAAAGACACCCTGTTTTGAAAAAACAGTTTTCTTTAAATATTGAGCAATATGTGGAATCACATTTGAAAACTTTGGTGTAATCGGTTTTAAACTGAACAAAAATCCCCTGTTTTGAATCAGGTTTCCTAAAATTCCGCCTGTTGCAGCGACAAGGCTTATAGGAAAAACCATTCTTGCAAAATACCTAAAAAATGCTACTGCATTTGCAGCAGTAAAAAAATCTTCCGTACCTGCTCTTGAAAAAAAGAAAATACACAGTTCTATAAACTGATGAAAAATACTTCTTGAAAGGATTATCAGCGCAATGACTGCAAACAAAAAAGCAATCGAACTATTAAATTCCTGACTTTTTGCAACACGCCCTTCTTTTCTGGCTTTATCAAGTTTTATATGACTAGGTTCTTCTGTTCGCCCTTCCGCTTCAGCAGAAAACCATTGCAAGTCTATTCGGGAATCTTTCAAATCTGCTTTCCTCCCAATGCCATAAACAACCGTTCAAGCTGAGAAAACCCTGCCTGAAATGAATGTGAAAAAAACTCGCATATATACGGAAGCGACACAGTCAGTATAAAAAACGAAAAAAGAATCATAATCGGAAATCCCTCAGAAAGAAGGTTCATCTGAGGTGCTGCCTTAGAAATAATCCCCATGCACACAGAAACAAGCAGAAGGCTGCCCATAACAGGAAGTGAAATCGCAAGTGCATTTGTAAACAGTCCGGTAAGGCCTTTTATTAAAAGCTGAACCAACGGCTTGTTTCCTTCAACAAGCGAATATGCCGACAGCGAAGAAAAACTCGCTTTTAATCCATAAAAAAACAGCTGCTGAAAAGCACCTGTATTCAGAAAAATGAGCATCGCAATCAAATTCAGATACTGACCCATCAACGGATTTTCAACCTGCGAAAGCGAGTCATAAACTTCAGATGCACTGAATCCCATCTGAAAGGCAAAAAACTGACCTGCCGTACTGAATGCAGAAAAAATAATCGAAACAAAAAAACCCAGTATTATACCAATAAGCGCTTCTCCAATTAAAACAAGTACGTAATACATACTGAAGCCTGTTTCAAAACTTATAAACTGAGAATAAGCATTAAAGTCAACATTCGCAAGCATAAAATATGCCATATAACCTGCAAGGGCAACTTTTACGACAATTGTTACAGAACGCATTGAAAAAAGCGGCATAGTCATTATAAAGGCAAAACATCTGACCGCAACAATGAGAAAGACAGCAGCATTTGCAGCAATTGAATCTATCATAGTTTTCCAGTTTCCCGAATTTTTTATCCTATTTCCTGAATATGACTGAATAGCGTCCTTGTATATTCAGCAAGAGTCGTAAACATCCAGCCGCCGATTAAAGCAAGGACAAGAAGAATGACAAGCAGTTTTGGCAGAAACGTCAATGTCTGCTCTTGAATTGAAGTAGTTGCCTGAAAAATCGCAACTACAAGTCCTATTATCAATGCCGCACTCAAAACCGGAAAAATCAAGACAAAGACCTGTTGAATTCCATTGCGCATCAAGTAAATTATTTCACTGATTTCCATATGCTACTCCAAATCATAAAACAGAATTAAACAGAGACTGAATCAATAAACCCCATCCGTCAACCAGAACAAAAAGCATAAGTTTAAAAGGCATCGAAATCTGCACAGGTGGCAGCATCATCATTCCCATTGACATAAGAATACTTGCTACAACCATATCAATAATAATAAACGGAATATAAAGATAAATACCTATTTTAAACGCAACAGTAAGTTCATGCAGTATATATGCAGGAATCAAAACATAAGTCGGAACATCAGACAAATCATTCGGCTTGTCCATTTTTCCCATTGACATAAAAAGTTCTATGTAACGGTAATCACCGTCCATCTGCTGTGCCATAAAAATACGTAAAGGCTGTTCTGCTTCCCTGTAAGCCTGTTCGATACCGATTTCGCCGTCCGCCATCGGTTTGTACGCATTTTTATAAATTGAATTGAACGTAGGCCACATTACAAAAAGTGTCATAAAAAAAGCAATTCCGTTTAAAATCGCAGTCGGCGGAACCTGTTGCAGCGACAGTGCTCGCTTTATAAAATCAAGTACAATCGAAAAACGCAGAAAACATGTAAGCAAAAGAAGCAGTGACGGCGCAAGAGTTAAAATCGTCAGTACAATCAAAAGCCGTACAGAGAACGCTACTTCACTGCCACTTTGCGGTTGTGTAATGTTGATGTCGATATTAGGAATCTGAACAGGGCGAGTATTTCTGTTCATTTCCATAGTTCCCTGAGAAGAACCTTCCGGAAAATTACCCTGCTGTGCAAAAACAACGCTTGAAAACGAGAAAAAAAGAATAAAAAATACTGCAATCTTAAAAATCTTAAATTTCATTATTTTACTCATTGCCTTTGTTTTTATTAATTCTCTTTCTCTGTGTCTTTACAAAATCCTGTACATTCTTTGAACTTTCAGTATAAATATCAGGCTGAGTTGCAGAAGTTTCTCTTGAAGATTTTGACGGCATGAACATTTCAAGTATTTCGCCGAAATTTCTTGCCTTTCTGTTTTTGCTTGATTTGTCTGCACTCAGATTCATTGCATTTATAAGTTCTTTGTCTTCAATTGTACCGATTAAATTGACACCCGAATCAGAAACACCGACTACATAGCAGTTGTCAAGCAACGTAACAACCTGAACAGATTTTCCCGGAGCAAGATTTAGCTGTGCAACTTTCCTCAAGTAAGGGTCATCAGCACTGGAATCGCCGTTTATTGATTTTTTCATAAAGGTCATTACAAAATAAATGCAGACAACTACAATCGCAAGGACAAGAACCATTTTTATAATTGCCCATGCTGTGCCGGAGTTCCTTGGAGCAGAATTTTCTGCAGCAGAAGAATCCGTAAAGACAAACTGCTTTTCCATATTTTCAAGTTCAGCATCTCTTGTAATTATTATTTCGCTTTCAGAAACATTTTCTTTTGAAGAATTTTGAGGATAAAACAAATTTACTGCACATAAAAATACAGCAAGAGTAAAGATAATTTTTTTTAAGTTCAACTTTTTCCCACCCTAAAAAGTTTTATTTAATGCAAATCAGACACCCGTTCCAAAGGAGAAAGAATTTCTGTTACACGAACACCGAAATTTTCATCGATAACGACAACTTCTCCCTTAGCAATCGGCTTATGATTTACAAGAATATCTACAGGTTCACCGGCAAGTTTATCAAGCTCAATAATAGTTCCCTCGCCCATTCCAAGAATATCACGAATCTGTTTTTTAGTACGACCAAGTTCTACAGTCATCTCCATGAAAACGTCCATGATAAGACTGATATTTCCCTGCTCGCCTGTTGCAACTCCGCCTTGCAGATTTGGATACTGCAATGTCTGAACATTCGGCGTATTGACAGGCATTGCTCCTGCCATCATAGGTTGTCCCATATTCATCTGAGGCATGCCCCCCATATTCATTACAGGCTGTCCCATGTTCATCTGTGGCATACCGCCCATATTCATTACAGGCTGTCCCATGTTCATCTGTGGCATACCGCCCATATTCATCTGCGGCATTCCTCCTGCAAGGCTCTGCATGCTTGCCATGTCGGCAGCAGACAAAGCACCTGTTGTACTGTCAGCAGATTCTGCACCGTATGCTTTTGCAATTTCAACTGCAGCCTCCCCTGCAATTGCTTCCCAGATTGTATAAGGCTGTCCTTCAAGAGTTAAAGGATAAGAGAACAGCGCAAAAGTATTCTGCGGAATACGAACCATTGCCTTAGGCATATTCACTGATTCAGCAGGATTACATGCAAGTCCAGGAAATTTCTGAGTCTTGTCAAGTGCAGTAATTTCATCATTTGTATGTGTAGAAAGAGTTTCTGAAATAATGGAAAGCGACATATCATCAAGCGCTGCATCTTCTTCTTTATTGATTAAAGAAACAAGTTTCTGGGCAAATTCCGTAGAAATAATATATATATGATCACCCTGCAATGCGTTTGAAAAATCTGCCATTATGGCAATTACCATTTCAGGCAATTTTGCAAGCAACTGATCCCTTACTGCAGATTCTACAACAACACTTGACGCTGAACATTCAGCACCTGTCATCTGTTTTATGTTATCTGCAAGAGGCTGTCTTAATTCTTCTGCAAACTTTCCTAATGCCGCAGTGTCAATATTAACGGCCGGTCCGTTTGTAACCTGACCGGAAGCATTAAGCCCGTCAATTGGCACGCCAGAAAGCAAAGCATCAATTTCGTCTTGAGAAATAGCACCATCACTCATATGTTTCTTCTCCTTCTACGGAAAGTTCTTCAAATTCTTCAGGCTCGTCTTCTGCGATTTTGCCCGTAACCTGTACTGCCATTTTTTTTCCGATAACACCCGGCTGACAGTAAAATTTCTTTTTATTACCAACACTCAAAGTCAAAGGGTCTCCGACTTTTGTGTTTGAAAGTCTTACAGTATCCCCGACACGCAACGCAAGAACATCACGAATCGGCAGATTAATTGAACCAATTTCTGCAACGACATCCATATCAACAGTAGAAAGTTTTTCTTTTAACGTTCCAAGATACTGTGTCGTAGAACTTCGTCTTACAGAAGAAAACCAGAACTGTGATGACAATTTTGAAATAATAGGCTCAATAGTCAAATAAGGAATACAAAAGTTAATCATTCCTTCTTCTTCGCCGACTTTTGTTTCAAGAGTAACAAGTACAACCATTTCTGTAGGAGGAACAATCTGCGCAAACTGAGGATTTGTTTCTATCTGTCCCAACCGTGGTCTTAAGTCAATTACCTGAGTCCATGCTTCCCTCATATTTGCAAGAATACGGACAATGATTCCTTCCATAACTGACTGTTCGATATCAGTTAAATCGCGGTTTTTATTACCTGAAGTTGCACCTGTACCACCAAAAAGACGGTCTATCATACTAAAAGTAATTGCAGGGTCTATTTCAAGAATCGCATTTCCTTTCAGAGGATCCATATTAATGACGGCAAGTGTCGTAGGCGTCGGAATTGAACGGATAAATTCTTCATACGTCAGCTGGTCTACTGTTGCAACATGTACATGAACAAGGCTTCGAAGCTGTGCAGAAAGACTTGTCGTTGTCAAACGTGCAAAAGTTTCATGCATAATCTGAACAGTACGAATCTGTTCTTTTGAGAATTTATCAGGACGTTTAAAGTCATAAATTTTAATTTTACGAGTATCAGATACCGGCTTATATTCATCTACATCTGATTGTCCGGAACTGATAGCCGAGAGTAACTGGTCAATTTCATCCTGGGACAGAATTTCGTTCATGCACCCGCCGCCTGTTTACCTTTAGCCGTCCTACTGAACGACAACTTGTAATTTATCAAACGATATTTTTCTGATTTTTGATTTATTCAGAATCCTATCATTTATTTCATTGCGAATTTCGATTTTCAGCCGTTCTTCATTTTTCGGCGAAAGATCTTCTACAGATTTATCTGCAAAATAATTGCGCAAAAAATCTCTGATTGGAATTTTTTGAGCCGTAATTTCTGCAGATGCTACTTTATCTTCTTTTTTATAACCAAGAAAAATATTTACAAGAACACTTGCATGAGATGCATCACTTGTCCTTGTCTGAATTTCTCCGAGAGACTGATACCAGTCCAACTCTTCTGCATATTCTTTATATTCTTCGCTAATCGGAACTTGTGTCTGCCGGGTTTTATTTCCGCCCATAACATTCATAGTAATGATAACAACAGTAACGATAAGCACTATTGCACCAAGTGCAAGAGCAACATATTTTAGAATAGTAGGGAGAATTCCACCCAAACCGCCTTTTTTTGCAGGCGCAGCTGCTGTTTCTGAATCTTCACCAAGGTCTATTCCTGAATCTTCGTCTGCCATTTGTTTGCCTCCCAAAATTTAAAATAATAGTATCAAATATTTTACCATTAAAAATGTCCTTCGTCTAGAATAATAATATCAACACGCCTGTTATATGCCTGTCCTTCAGGTGTATTATTATCAAACTTTGGACGTGTATCAGCATATCCTGCTACACTAAATTTATTTTCATCTACTCCAAAATCGGCAAGATAATACAAAACGTTTATAGCTCGCTGGGCAGAAAGTTCCCAATTACTGTTAAATTTTTGAATTTGCTTAACATCTGTATTGTCATCTTCATCATCAGACAGTAACTGCGTAACAGGAGTATTGTCTGTATGACCTTCTATCCTGAACCGCCTTTCTTTAAGTTCCGGATAATTAAAAAACTCAGACAGACGAAGAAGAGTTTCCCTTGTTTCGTCTATATTAAGTTCTGCACTGCCCTTTTTAAAAAAAGCATCAGATGCAAGACTGATTACGACTCCGCGTTCATCGCTTGTAATAGTTATTCTGTTTGATTTTATTTCTGGAGAAAAAAGACTTACAGCTTTCTTCATTGCAGTACCCAGCGACTTTCCTTTTTCAAGAGAAGGTAGAGAACTTATAGTATTACCTAATTCTGCAAGACGTCCTGTCGACAAAGACATTCCGCCTGTAGGAGCTTCTGTCTGATTCATCTGAAGGCTTTCAGTAATCGTTGCAAGCTGCGTAACGTCGATTTCTGACGGATTATACAGCATTACGAAAAAGCAAAGCATAAGAGTAATCATGTCACCATATGTACCTTGCCAGGCCGTTGACGGTTTCTCAGGTTCTTTCTTTTCTCGTTTTGCCATTACCTAGTCCTTTAATACATCAGCAGCGATTGCTTTTCTTGTCGTAGGATCAAGATACGTGAGAAGCTTCTGTGCAATTACACGGGAGTTTTCTCCAGCCTGAATGGCAAGAACACCCTCGATTATCATCTCTTTTACACGCATTTCATCGGAATTATGCTTTAAAAGCTTCTGTCCAAGAGGAACTAAAATCCAGTTTGCAAGCATAGAACCATACAACGTAGTAATCAACGCAACGGCCATGTTAGGACCGAGAGAAGATTTATCTTCGAGGTTATTCAACATACCGATAAGACCAAGTACAGTACCCATCATACCAAAACCTGGTGCAAAACCTGCCCACTGGTTTATGACATTTACCCATTCAAGATGGCGGGCTTCAATCTGGCTCATTTCGTTTTCCATAATCGTCCGGACTACAGCACCGTCAGTTCCGTCTATTACAAGGCGAAGACCACTTTTCATAAAAGGGTCTTCAAGATCTTCAAGACCGTCTTCAAGAATAAGGATACCTTCGCGCCTGGCTTTTTCCGACAGGGCTACAATATTCTGAACAATCTGCTTTTCGCCAAAATCAGGAATTTTAAAACACCGTCCGATGATTTTAAAAATACCTACTGCCTTACTTATAGGCGCCATAATCATAATGGCTGCATAAGAACCGCCGATTGTCATAAACACAGACGGAATGTCAATAATTCCGCCCATTGTACCGCCAGATGTTAAAACTGACATAACAATACAGGCTGCTCCACCAATAAAACCGATTATAGTTGCTATATCCATTACTAAACCTCTTGAGACTCTAAGCTGATTTTTTGTCTATATGCTACGATTCTGTTTATAACTTCTTGAGGATTATTTTTTACAACGATAGTATTTCCCGACATCATTGTAATAGTCAAATCAGGCCGACATTCCATAGATTCTATTAAATGCGGATTTAGATAGAATACAGCTCCGTTAAGCTTATTCAATTCAATCATTATTAAATTTTCCCCTCATAATAAGAATGACATTAAATTGCAGAAAATGCAAGTATTTTATATTTTTTTTTATAGTTGTTCCAGAAATGAATTAAGATACAAAAGGCCTTTCTCCGTAAGCCTGTAATAATCATCATAATCTGAATGACATATTTCTGCCAGCCCTTTTTTCTGCCATTCTGCAAAAACACCGGAATCCGAATTTAATTTGTCGGAAACAGGCTTGCCAAAACGACGTTTATATTCATTTTTTGAAAAACCCTCGTCAAGCCTTAAATTCATCATAAAAAATTCAAATTCTTCTGTCTTTCTGTCAAGTTTTTCAAATTCCGCAGGAATAAGACCGCTGAGTCCTAATGTTTTTACGGCGCTTTTTTTTAGTTTCTGTATATTATCATGGTTATTCCAGAAGGAAATATAACTGCCGATGTTACATGTATTTGAATAACGGAAACTCTGTCCGCCTTTGTAATCATAAATTGAAGAAGCAGCCCCGCTTCCAAATCCGAGATAATTTTCCAGATGCCAGTATGTCAGGTTGTGCCTGCTGAACGCTTTTTTATTCCGTGCAAAATTTGATATTTCATATTGAATGAAACCGCTGTTTTTAAGAATTTCTTTTCCTGCAAGCCAGCACTCGTCAGCATAATCCTGATTGTAACAGATTTTTTTTAAAGCAATCATATCAAACAGAGGGGTTTTTTCTTCTACACAAAGAGAATACAACGAAATATGCTCAGGCTCGTATCTTAAAAGTTCATAAATACTGTCTGCCAAATCTTTTTGGGTTTCGCCGGGGAAACCTGCAATCAAATCTGCAGAAAACCGCTTTGAAAAATTCTTTTTAATCAGCTCAAGAGCATTTAAACACGTAATTCTTGAAGAGCGTCTGTTCATTTTTAAAAGCGTTTCGGATTTTAAAGACTGAATTCCAAGCGAAATTCTTGTAAGGATTGAATTTTCAATAAAAGACATCAAAGATTCTGACACGTCGTCAGGGTTAAGTTCAATCGTTCCTTCAAAATCATCTGAAATAATTTTAAAATTTTCTGTAATACAAGAAAGAATTTTATTTAAACTTTCCAGAGAAAGAAGGCTTGGAGTACCACCACCAATATACAAGGTAGAAAGAGCGTAATCTGACTGTCCTGCATAAAAAGAAATTTCATTGCACAGCGCGTTTACATAACTGTCTGCAAGTTCTGTCAAATCCGTCCTGCTGAAAAAATCGCAGTAACAGCACTTTGACTTGCAGAACGGAATGTGAATGTATACGGAAATTTTTTCTGGCATTAAAATATTTTAAATTTGCTGAACGGAAAATACAGGACAAGACTTTTTGCAAGAAAATCTGATTTTTCAACTATTCCCCAGAGGCGTGAATCCATACTTGTAAATCGGTTGTCTGCAAGCACAAAATACTGGTTTACTCCGAGTGTAACAGGTGTAAAACCTGCTTTTAACCCGATAGAATCGTCCCAGTCTGAAGGCAGATTATAAACTTCAATATTATAAGGTCTGTGGGTAACTTCAAATTCTGTAAGAAAATGTTTTTCTCCAGCAGGCTTTACATAGACAATAAAATCTTTCATATAAATAGTATCACCAGGAAGTCCTACTACTCTGCGCAATACCATTTTTGTACTCAGATTCTCGGAATTAAAATGAAGACCTGTTTTTTGAAAAGTAAAAAACCTGATAAGCGAGTTTAAAACTTTTTTGGGAACAGACTTAATATTGCAGGACTTGTCAACTAAAACAACATCTCCCCTCAAAATATTTTCACACACAGGAGTTGCAAATACAAACGATTTTTTTGGAATATCAGGGCTCATTGAATTAGAATATTCGCGCACAGGAAAAATAAGGAAACTCAGAAAAAGAATTATGCAAAGGCACAAAAGAAATATATAAAAAACCCTGCGTGCAATTTTTCTGTGAAGTTCTTTTTTTAATTTATAAGAAAGGCTGTATAAATCTCTGTTTATATGTTTTTTCATGAAAATTATTTTACATCAATTCACTATTCTTCTCAAGGCTTTGCTCAGGTTAATAATTTGTTTGCGCCATTTCGATTTTAATAATTAATTAGCCACATTCAGTGTTTCCTGAGGTTCAAGGCTTGTTTACTTAATAAAGTTTAGTTTATAATAGCTTTTATGTCAAACATAAAGAAAATTGCAGAAAACAAAAAAGCAAGATTTAATTATTCAATAGAAGACTCAATAGAATGCGGAATCGTTCTGGAAGGAACTGAAGTCAAATCTGTAAAAGCAGGAAACATTTCATTTTTAGATTCTTTTGCCGAAATTATAAATAATGAAGTCTGGTTAAAAGGTTTTCATATAAGTGAATATTCTTTTTCTTCGGTATTCAACCACAATCCTGACAGGGCAAAAAAACTGCTTCTTCATCAGGACGAAATAAAAAGGCTTCAGCGTAAAGTTGAAGAAAAAGGCTTTACTCTTATTCCTCTTGATTTTTATTTAAAAGAAGGCCGGGTAAAAGTAAATCTCGGATTATGCAAGGGTAAAAAAATGTATGACAAACGGGCGTCAATAAAAGAAAAGGATTTAAACCGCGACATGCAGAGAAACTTTAAAAAAGATTTAAATTCGTAACGAAACAAATATCTTTTTTGTTTTATAAATCGGAGCAAAATTTGCACATACAAAAGAAAACTGCAATTCTTATCATTCTCATTTTTACGTTCCTGTTCAGATGTTTTGCCGAGGAACAGTACAATGTGTTTTTTTATGGTGTAATAGCTCCTGTTTCTCAGGACAATCAGAAAAACATTACGGAAGATTTATTCTGCGCACAAATCAGGGTAATTTCAAATGTAACGCTCATAGACAGAAGGAACAAAGGGCTTGCAGAAAAATTTAATGCGCTGTCAGATGAAGAAATTGCAAGCCTTACAAATGAAGAACTTTTTAATTTAATTCCGCATGACGAAGAATTAAAATCAAAAGAAAATTCAATCATGCTTTTTTCAAAAATAGATAAAATCGAAGAAGAAATCTGGAAATGTTCTCTTTTTGCAAAAAACTTTGCCACTTCTAAAATTGACGTTATAGAAAACAAATTTGAATCTTATTACAAGCTTCTTGCAGATGCAAAAAATTCAATAATAAAAGTGCTTTCTTTTTCAACGCAGACAGCACTGTCAACAGGACAGGTAAAAAAGCGCACTGTACCGGAAGTTGCCGGAGACATTACTATGACAGTAGAAGGTGTAAGTGGCACCTGGTCAGGAGAAGAAGGAATTACAAAAATAATACTTATGAGAAGCGGGAGAGGATTTGTTATTTTTAATAACGGAGCCTCGATGAATATTTCAATTTCTGTCTATCAGAATGATGCAGGCAATCAAATCTTAAAAATAATGCAGAACGGCAATTTTAACGCATCTTTTTATCCTGACATACCAAGACAGAAAGTTCTGTCTGCAGCCTTAACTTCAAAACCAATAGAATGGAATTTCATACTGTCAGAAACAGGAACGCTTACAGGATACAAGACTTCGCTCGGACTTGACAAAAGTGGCAATGTCATTGAAACAGTTAGCAAAGTTCAATGGTCTAAAATCAGCTGATAAAACAAGAACATATTTTAAATCAACAGATTTTTACACTCCCCTGCCTTAAAACTTTTATTTTACCATTTTCTACAGCAACAATCGTAGAAGAAATGTCGCCTATCCTGTCGCCACCATCAATAATCAAATCAACATCAGATGAAAACTCTTTTTTTATATCGCTGATTTTTTCAAGCAAAGGAGAACCGCTTCTATTTGCTGAAGTTGAATAGACAGGTTTTCCAACTTCCTTTAAAATAGCAGAAAGCCACTCGTCGTCAGGACATCGGTATGCAGTCGTTGAATCAGAGTTCTTGTCATGAACGATTATTGTCAGAGGTCCCGGCCAGAATTTTAAAAGTTCTGAAGGAATTTCATCATCAGTGTATTTTTTTATATCATCAGGACAGGCAATCAACTGGATAAAAGGCTTTTTTTCATCACGACCTTTTATTTTTTTGATTTTTTCCTGCGTAAAGTGAACGGAATCAACTATTCCGGAAAAACCATAAACAGTATCAGTCGGAATTATTATTATATTGCCGTTTTTTAAGTTTTCAGCACATTTTTTTATGCTGTCGCTGTCAGACTTGAGGTATATCATAAACAGGAATTCCTGAAATTGTTTCGTAATGCTTTTTCTTGAACGAAATGTTGCCGCAGGAAATGTCATATAAAAAAATGAGGACAAATACAAGGACACCGACAAGAAGCCCAGAAGCTTTGCAAACCCATTCTGGAATTGACACGACACTCCTGCTTTTTAAAACAGTTCCCGTATCATATTTCATATCCTGAATTGCTCCAAGACCTTTTATTTTTACAAGTTTTTCACCTTCAAAAACATAATCAAGTTTTCTGGCATAAGCTGCAATGACATCTTTGTCATTCTGTATGGCAGTTTTTTCTAGTTTCAGCTGTTCGTTTATATTCTGAATGTGCTGAGTATTGACACTTATGATTCTTTTCTGTTCAGAAAGTTGATTGTAAGCCCATATTCCGTTTACACCGCACGTTACGCATATCAGAACATACACTGCAACTCCTGCCAAAACTGATAACAAATACTTTATGCTTTTCATGATAATTGAATTATCGGTTCATTTTTTTATTTTCTTAAATTATAAAATATGTTATAATAAAATTAATTTTAATAAAATGGTGCAGATTTTATATGTTTCTGCCGATAAATAATTGAATTAGACTATAATTTTCATATAATTCATATATAAGGGGAAGAATTATGAGCAGTCAAAATGATAAAAATGAACTTGACAATTATGGTGTCTGGGTAAAAAAACCGCCAAAAGACATAAAAGCCGATGCAGATATTACCGATGAATCATTTTCTCTTGATGCCGAACTTCCCGATTTTGATAATCCCGGCGATTCTGACAAAACAGAAGATTCTCTGAATGATTTTGATTTTTCTATTGATGAAGTAAAAGAAGAAACAATCGAAGACCCTTTTGCAGACATTGATTTTGAAACAGAAGAAAACGGCAATGCCGAAGTTCAAGAAAACGAAACAGCAGAAATCTCGGAAAATACAGAAAGCACATCAGAATCTGAACAGGTAATTGAAACTGCCGGAACTGAAGATGACTTTAACATTGATGACATTACGTCAGACATATCTTTTGATGATTTAGATGATATAGAACAAGACATAGAACAAAACGAAGATACTAAAGAAAATACGGCAGATATTGAAGAACCTGTTATCGAATCTGCTACAGGTGATATTATGAGTGAACAGACTTTTGATAATGCTGAAGATTTTACAGAAGACACTCTTGTTTCTGAGTCAGACACAAATTCTTCTGAAGCTGCAGACATTAATCTAGACAGCATGGAAGACGTCGAAGTTGACTTAGACAGTTTCCTTTCTGATGATTCTTCAAGTTCCGAAACTGAAGATGTTTCTGCCAGTTTTGGGCTTGACAGTTCACAAACAGAGGATTTAAACCTTGACGAGTTCATTGATACAGGTGATTTCGGCGATTTTGCTTCGGATAGTAAACCAAAACAGGAAGAAATCGTAGATGAAGAACCTCTTGACATATCCCTTTCATTTGACGAAACGGCAGATTCTTTTGAAGTCGAAGAAGATACAGAAAGTCAAACAGAAAATCAGGAAACTGAAAGTGTTGCCGTTTCTGAATCCGAAGGAACTGGAGAAGAAATTGACACAGAGTCAATAGATTTATCTGAATTTGGAATTGGTGAAAACGAAGACGAACAGCCTTTGAATGTTCCTGAAGATACAATAAAAGAACATGCAAAAGAAACTGTCGATTATGATTTAAAAGTTTCGGCTGATACTGACGATGACACGACAGTTTCAATAAACGATGTTGTTGCAGGAAACATTGTAAGCGATTCTCAACCTGATTTTTCTGATGAACCGCAGGAAACATCAGAACCAGAAGAGCAGCCGCAAGCAGAAAGCCGCCCTTCTGAGATTTCGCTCAAAGAACAGGAAATCCTGCAGCAAATTGCAAGCGAACTTGCTTTACTAAAAGACGAAATCAAAAACCTTAAAACTGATTTTGCAGACTTAAAATCAAGGGAAGCAGACGTCAAAATCCCTGAACAGAAAGAAGAAAATTCAGGATTTTTTGCAGACTCTGATGAAGACGACACAATTGCATTATCAGGGGATGAACTTGACAATATTTTAAACAGCGCAGAATTTCTTGATGAAACGGAAGACATAAATAATAACATTACTGAAGATTCAATACAGGAAAACAAGCTTTCTGACATTCAGTCTGATATTCAGCCTGACTTAAAACAGGAAGAAAATGAAGGTTCTTCTCAATTTGAATCTACAGTTGAAGATGAGATTGACGGTGTTTTTGACAGTACTGTCGAAGATGAAAATACTATTGAAGAGGAAACTTCTTTTGAACCGACTCTGGAAAATGAAGAAACAATTGAAGAAGACATTTCTTCTGAAATTAATCAGGAACCTGTCATAGAAGAAAGTGTCATAGAAGAAACTGCCAGCGAAGACGACATGTCAGATTTTGAAATCAGCGAAAATTTGCCGGAAGAAATTGAAATTCCAAAAGTCGAGGATTTATCAGACAGTGACTTTAATGCCGATGATTTTTCTGGCAGCGAAGAAAGCGCAGAAACATCTGTTTCTGAACAGGACGAATTTTCTGCATCTAATCCTATTGACGACTTCTTTAACGAAGATGATTCAATTGACAGCGCACTTACTTCTGAAAAATTAGATTACATTGCTGCTGATGCAAAAGAAGAAACTGAAATTCAAAGCGAACAGTCTGATAATGAAGAATTCAGTGATTTAGACTTGCCTTCTCCGACTGTAGATGACATTACAGACAATACACTTGATGAACTTGATGAAAATCCTGACAGTTTAAAACTGTCTGATAGTTCTGAAGAAATCGAAATAACAGAAACAGAAGAACCTGTTTTTGAAGAAACTTCAGTTGAAGAGCCTGTTATTGAAGAAACAAATAAAGATGACACAGTTCTTGAAGACTCTGTAATAGAAGAGACAGATTTTAATGATGTGATTTCTGCAGGAGAAGACTTGCAGGATGAATCTGTATTTACAGAACAGGTTGATTTAGAACCGAAAAAAGAAAATGTTTCAAATGAAGAAATTCCTTCTGACTTGAAGCAGGAAATTAAATCTGTTCTTTCTTATATGGATCAGTTGCTTGAAAATCTGCCGGAAGACAAGATTTCTGAATTTGCACAGTCAGAACATTTTGTAACTTATAAAAAACTCTTTCAGGAGCTTGGTCTTTCATAATGGGGTTACTTTCTCATATTGCTGATTCCAGCCAGAAAAAACAAAAAGCTGGGTTACTGGCAAAAGCAGAAAACGCAAAAAAAAATGATATTCACTCTTTTCAGGAATGGGCTTCCCGCAATGGATTTGAACATTGCGGAGTCTTTTCTCAGATTCACGGTATGATGGTTCTGACAAATGCATACGGCATTAACAGTCATACAATTGCAAATTCTGTATCGTCAAAAGATTTTTGGAACGGAACTTTGAATACAGAACAAAGGATTTATAATTACAAAAAAACTGATCAGGAATTTTATAATTTTGTTCAGTTTTTCCCTTTTGAAATAAGAAGCAGTATTTCTGGCATTTCATTCATAAAGGCAGGCGAAAATAAAAATTTTTCGATTGTAATGATTTTCAGTATTAATTCTGAAAAAGAAATAAACATTACAGACGAAATGATAAAATCGCTGAATTTGAATTCTGCAGTAAAAAATTCAGATTTTTCAAAATTTGAAGACGACATAATTGAAAATACAAAGCAAAGTGCTTTTCTGCTTTATTCACTTGATATCGACGAAGCAATAAATAATTCGATAAAATCAATTCAGTTGCCAGAAGAAACAATACGGAATGCAGTAACTGACTGTATTTTTAAGCAGAGTTTTGATTTAGTTGCAAAGGCTTTTCCAAAACCGAATTTTGTTTCTCAAAATAACAATGGAAAAATAAGGCTTGCTGTTTTAGACAATGGCAGTTTTGATGATTTATTGTTGCAGTCTCACATAAACCTTATGCTAAATGATTTATTGTGCGATTCCGAAATAAAACCGACACTCATCAACTGCGGAACATCAAACGATTCTGAAAAAATAATTTCGTTTTTAAATCATTCAGCATAAGTAAATTTCAGAATTTTAAATTAGCTTTTTGGGAGCGGAAAAATGCCTTTAGAATATTCTAAAGCAAAAAATCAGAGTTTTACATGCAGCATCAACGGAATTTTCCTTCATTCAAGTTACAATCCCGAAGCCGAAAGCAAGCGGTTTGTAGAAAACGTAAAATCTGATTTTATTCCTGAAAATATAATTTTAATTGAACCTGCCCTTGCCTACTGCAATGATTTTTTAAAAAAAAAATTTCCTAATGCAAAATTATTTGCAATCCGTTTTATAAAAAATATCGAACATTCAAAAACTTTTGAAAAAGAATTTTTTTTTGAAAATTCCTTCAGGCTCAAAAGTGAACTGTTCAATTATTTTGGAGAAGACAAGCTTTTAAATTCATTATTTATTTCATGGCCACCATCTGCAAAAGCTTTTTTTGAATCTGACAGACAGGTATGGGTTATATTAAAAGATTTATTGAACGATGCAAGGACGATTTTAGTTACAAGACAGTTTTTTGCAAAACGATGGATAAAAAACCAGATTAAGTTTTTTTCAAATATTCACAAAACAGCGGTCCTTGATAAAACCGATATTCCTGTTTTAATATGTGCCTCAGGGCAAAGCCTTGAATCAAGTATTGAAAAAATAAAAGCATATAAAGATTTTTTGTTTATAATTGCATGTTCAAGTTCAGTAAAATGTCTTTTAAAAAACGGAATTACACCTGATTTGTGCATTTCAACAGACGGTGGTTTTTGGGCAAAAAAACATCTTGACTGCCTGCTTTCTGAACAAAAAGATATTCCTGTTGCAATTTCTTCTGAAGCAAACATTCCTTCAAAACTATTCTTAAAAAACACAATTGTTCCTCTTATGTACTGCGATAATTTTGATGACCGGATAAGCAGAAAATTAGGAATTAACTTTAATGCAGCAAAACGAAACGGCACTATAAGCGGAACTGCTCTGGAACTGGCTTTTTGGCTGACAGACAAAAAAATATTTTTCTGCGGACTTGATTTAGAAACGAATGTCGGTTTTGCTCATGTTCAGCCTAATGAACTTGAATTGCAGAATTCTGCATGCGACAACAGATTAAAAACGAAAGAAACACGCGTTTTCATTCAGTCATGTCAGGACAGCCAGCTTGAACTTTACAGGAACTGGTTTGTAAACAATTCGCCTGAATTTGAAGGGCGCTTTTACAGGCTTTCTGATAATTACAAATTCAGACACAGCCTTGGAAAAATAAAAGACATTAACTGGGACAATTTTGAGTCTTTTGCAGAATTAAAAGACACAAAAAAAAATTCAAAGCAATATTTTAAATATAACAAAATACAAGTTCCGCGTAAAAACAGGGAACTTGTCAAAAATATTTTTTCTTCGCTTTTTAAAAACAATGACTTTATAAAAAACTATTTTCCTGCAGACTGTATTGCAATTGACAGGGCAGCTGATGCAGCTCAAAAAGATTTTTACAGAAAAAAACTACAGGAAAAAATTGAAGGTCTTGAAAATTCAATACTATTAAAACAGGCATGCAACTATGATTTATAAAGAAATTATAAAATCAAAAAACAATCTTGACGTTCCTGTTTTGCTCAACGGCAGGTCATTACATTCAAAATATGCGCCGGAAAAAGAAGCAGAAAATTTTGGCAAAGAAATAAATGAGAACTCTGCCTTTACAATTATTCTCGGACTTGGAGGCGGCTACCACATAAAAAGTTTTCTTGACAGAAATCCGAATCATTATATTCTTGTAATCGAAAACTCTGAAGAAGACATTTCGTTTCTGTCAGAAATTGAATGTGTAAAAACTCTTCTGCAAAATAAAAATGTAAAAATAATTCCAAAAGAAAAAATCAACGAAAATATTTTAAAAACGTACCTACCCTCTTTTTACGGCGGAATAAACATTATCTCAAACCGTACTTGGTTTGAATATAACAGCGCAGAATCAAAAAAAATAATAGACGAAATAAACAGTTCAATAAAAATATGTTCAAAAGATTTTTCCGTGCAAAGTCATTTCGGACTTATTTGGCAGAAAAATATTTTAAATAATTTAAAAGTAAGTTCAGAATTAAAAGAAAAAGAATTTAACTTTGATGTTTCAAAGACTGCAGCAATTATTGCAGCAGGTCCTTCTCTCGATATGACAATCGGAAAAATAATTGCAGAACGAAACAAGTACTTTGTCATTGCAACAGACACAGCTTTTTCAATCTGCTGCAAACGTAAAATTTTACCTGATGCCGTAATTTCGATTGACGGGCAGAACATAAGTTACAAGCATTTTGTCGGTGGAAAAACAGAGTTTCCGATTTTCATTTTTGACTTACAGGCAAATCTTAATGCAGTAAATTTTATCAAAAAAGCCGGAGCAGAAATTCTATTTATAAAATCAGGACATCCTTTCTGTTCTTATGCAGAACTCAGTACATCAGAAAAAGACCTTTTTTTGCCTGTCAATTCCGGCGCAGGAACAGTAACAATTGCCGCAGTTGATTTTGCGCGTAAAGCTGGTTTTAAAAAAATTAAAGTATACGGAGCAGATTTTTCATATATTTTTAACAAGCCATATGCAAAAGGAACTTACCTTGATGCACTTTACAGAACAGAAGAAAACAGAATTTTTCCAGCAGAAAATTCATTTGTAAATCTTTTATACAGAACTCCAGTAACAAAATCAAAAATCGCAGTAGATTCAGTTCAAACAGAACAGATAAAAAATGAGATTTTAGAATCATACAGAAAAACTTTTCTTGAATGGCTGAATAAAAACAGCAGGAACATTTCTTATGAAAATTTTATTTACAGAGCAGACTGTACAAATCAAACGTTAAACGTCAAAAACGAATCAGACATTTGTAAAGTTTTGAAACGAAAAAAATTCTGCTACGATACTTTTTTAACCAGACTCAAAAAAGACACTGAGGGAATCCTGTCTGATGATAAAAAACAGAATTCTATCAGAGATTTGACGGAACTTGAAATAAGCATGCTGCCTTTTATTGCCTTTATAAGAAATAAACACAAAAAACTTGACTTTAATAAAAGCTTGAAACTTGCATTGACTAAAATTCTAGAGTATACTTAGTTATTATGAAAAGAAATATTTTTAATGCAATTATTATCCTTATTTGCAGTGTTTTTGCAGTTACAATCGTGGCAACAGGCTGCGTACTTTATTCAGATTACAAGACAGGAATAAAAGCTGCAGAAAAACGATTTGAAAAACTTTTTAATCAGACAGAAGAAGCGATTTCAAAATATTCTGTTCCCGCAAACGACTTTATAAAAGATTTTAACAAGGCAATCGGAAGCCCGGAATATTATTATTCAATAAACCTTAAAAACGGACATCAGGAAATTTACAAATACCCTGCCGAAGAACAAAAGAACTCTAAGTTTTTTACGATTACAAAATCAAGCAGACTCACAGAAGGAAGCAGTCTTGATTTGACTCTGACAGTCTGCATATACACACTTTCATCTGAAATCATTTTTTCAAGAATAAGAGTTGCTTTCATCGTAATTCTTGCTGCGACTTTGTTAAGTTCACTCTGCCTTATCTATATTTACCTTTCTGATTCAAAAACGCCACAGGAAGAGAACATCAAAAAAGATGAACCAGAACAGGACGAAAGCAATATTATAGAAAGCGAAGGACTTTCTGACATTGATTTTAACATTGACTTTGCAGATGAAGCAAATTTTGAACTGGATGAAAATCATGACGAAATCAGTGAAATATTTGAAACTGACAGTGAAGAAAAAAACGAATCACCAAATTTTGAGCTTTTCCAGGATAATGAAATAACAATACCGGAAAAAATTAACGAAGTTTCGGAACCTGATGAAAATAATGAAGAACCAGATGCCTTAGAAGTTCAAAGTGATGCTCAAATTTCTCAAAACAAGACAGAAACTCCTGTAACAGACGAAAACACAAATCCGGTATTAAAGAGTACAGATGACATGTTCAATTCCGGCACAGGTTTCTGTGTTGAAAAATACCTTACTACCCGACTTGACAGCGAACTTGCAAGGGCATCAAGCGGAGAACTTGATTTATCGCTGATTCTGATTCGTATAAAAGGACTTTCTTTACAGGAACCGTGCGGTATGGAAATTTGCAAACAAATTCTTGACATATTCCATTACCGCGATATGCTCTTTGAATACAAGACAGACGGAATTGCAGTAATCTTCAGCAATTCTGACATAGACAAGGCAATGGAAAGCTGCGAATCGATTTATGCAGAAATCTGTTCAACTCTAAATAAATACGAAAAAATGATGAAACCTGTTTTTGGAATTGCTTCGCGTTCCTTGCGTTTTATATCGGGGGAACGGCTCATTACAGAAGCAGAACAGGCTTTACTGCATGCAGCAGAAGACGCAGAAAGTCCAATTATTGCATTCCGAGTAAATCCTGAAAAATACAGGCAGTACATGGCATCAAAAGAAAAAGAATGATTTTTTAATTATTTTTTTTAAGAGGCTGTTCAGAGTCTGGATTTTTATCAGATTCAGACTCTAAAGACAATGCAAGTTTTTCTTTTAACGAAGCAATTTGCTTTACGTCTGGAAATTTTTTTTCAAGGAAGTCAAGATTGAGTTTTGCTGTTTCGTAATCTTTGCAGGCAATGAGAACACTTATATAATTTACGAGCACATCAGAATTATCAGGATTTTCCTGAACAAGATTTTTGTAAAGCAGGCATGCTCTTTTTGTATCTCCGCTCATTGCCGTAACATAAGCAAGCGAAGAGTTAAGAGAAACATTTGATTTGTCTTTTTTTAAGAGGTCAGTAAAAACTTCTGATGCTTTGTCATACTGCTTGTTGAATGCGTAGCATCTTCCTAATTTATAGTACGATGCATCATGCAATGATTTGTCGTCCATTGCCATTTTATAAAAATCAATTGCCTTGCCGTAATTTTTTAATTTTTCATATTCCTGCGCAAGATTAAAATATTCAGCATAGATATTTTTGATTTTTGCCTGTTTTTCACCTGGAACAAAAACCTGATTTGAAGCACATGAGAAAAATAAAAAAACACTAGCAAGAACAAAAAAACTTTTCATTAAAATAAATTAAAACAAAAATCTAAGGTTAACACTGAAAAATCCTCATAGGATTTTTCAGTATTAACCTAACCTAATACAGTCTTTTCGATTTCAAAAAGCTGGGAACGGTAAAGCCCTGCAACGTTACTTCCATAATCGGCAATAAGCTGCATGATATTCCGTGGAGCTTCCTTTGTGTCACATCCGTTAAGCCTGTCACCTGCATCACCAAGACCAGGAAGAATATATGCTGACTTATTCATTACAGGGTCCATCCAAAGCGTATAGCAAGTACAGTTTTCAAGTGCACGGGTTACACGGATACTTCCCTTTAAGGCAGAAATTACGTTAAAGAATTTTATTGATTTTGGATGAACGCCCTGACTTTGCAGATATTTTACAACAGTTACAAGAGAACCCCCTGTTGCATTCATCGGGTCAGCAAAAATCAAGTCTTTACCGTCAAGTTGTTCCAGATTAAAAAATGACTTTTTTAAATCAAGAACATATTCCATATCATTTTCATTTTTCTGGTCATTCCTGCTGATTTTAAATAAAGCAAATGGTGTTTTATATCTATGAGAAGAATATTCTTCTATTTCCTTAGACATAATCATGCTCGGCAAAAGCGCTCCGCGAAGCATTACGCACATTACGGAATTTTCAATCTTGTAATCGATGTCAGGAATTTTATGAACTGCGTACATCTGGACAGGATTTGTAACAGGTGTTTTTACGATAATGTGGCTTTTTTTATCGGAATGCTGGTCTGTAAAAGCAACGCGGAAAAGCATTTCATAAGCACGCTGGACATAATACAAAAATTCTTCGTGCGGTGTACGTATATCACGGAGTTTTGCAATTACACGGCTGGCTTCTGCATGGGAACCTTCTTCCGTTACAAAAGAAAAAACTTGAATTGCAGGATGCTTTTTGCAGATATCCTGCATTATATGACCGAGTTTGTCATACTGAACAATAATTCTGTCCTTATCAAGCGGATTAAATGCCTGCATAGTCTGATTGTACAAATCTTCAAGATTAGACAGTTCACTTAAATCTTCTTCTGTCAAATAACCGTCAAGGTCTTCTGCTTTCAAAATGATTTTATCACTACTCATAATTCCCTCCAAATTAAATGCCAAGCATATTGATAAGCTGACTTACATTTAAATGAACGCCGCTAAGAATTACGTGAGTCGGAGAAGTAAGGCGAAGTTCAGAATCTGTAAGCCCCAGTGCAAGAATCAACAATGAAACAGCAGGCTTTACGTATTTTTTATCCTGAAAATCAAGTTCAAGAGTAAGCTCATATTTTGAATTAGGCAGCTTTGAAAAATTTCCTTTTGCATAGACAAGTTTAAATACCTTATTTGAAATGTCTGTGCCGATGAGATTAGTTAAAAACGCCTGAGGCCTTACAATGTAAAAATGAATCGAAGGAACATCAGAAGAAATCCAATCGTACAAATCAGAACTTTTCCAGTCATTCCTGTAAATACTGCTATTATCACAGTCATTATCTTCTTTGCTGTCACCGTTCAATGAAAAACCGCCGTTTAAAAACTGCTTTTCGCAATTATACATATCAAGAAGAGGCTTTACATTCTGAGAGAACACCATCTGGCTTTCAGACGGAAGCGCAATCTGCAAGTTCCTGTTCTTAAAATACCTGTAAGACGAAAGACCTGCAATTTCTTCTGAGAGCGAAGCGGCTGAATAAGAGTTTTCTTCAAATCCGCTTTTTTTCAAAATTGAATTTATAGTACCCGGAAATTTTCCTTCTACGGCAAGATGAATTCTTTTTTTGTCTTTTTTAGAACCAAACGAAGCAAAAACATCATCGATTTTAGAAACAATCAGTTTTGCATCATTCTGGTTCAGCTGCTTATAAAAGTTCATCACGAACAGTTCAAGGAGTTCTCTGTTTTCTTCTGCAGGAATGTGAATGTACATTGCCCCTTCATCATCGAGTATGTCGACTGTCTTTACGGGAACAGACTCATCCTGCACAACTGTTTTACAGCCAATAAAGCCTGCAAAACAAAGTGCACAAATTGAACTTAACAAAGCACCTTTTTTTATGAAACGAAAAAAACTATTTTTTTTCAATTTTTATGCTCCATACTTTATCATCAGCTTCGACCTTTACAGAAGAAGTATCCTGTAAAATTGTGTCATTCCAGTCAGCTTCAACTGCCAGAGTTTCACCTTTGATGAAATCTTCAAAAGCTTCGTACGCAGATTGAAGTTCCGGTGCACCGCCAACTTTAAGAATTATACGGTCAGTTACTTCAAAACCTCTTTCTTTTCTTAAATTCTGAATTCCCCTAACAAGGTCACGGACATAACCTTCTTCTTTGAGCTGCTCTGTAATCTTTGTATCAAGTCCGACAGTAAGAGTACCTTCGTTAATGACTTTTACATCTTCTTTTTCTATTCTGTCAACTATGATTTTGTCTGCAACCAAATCTACAGTTTTATCTGCAACTTCGATTGTAAGTTTTGCCCCATCAAGAATTGACTGAATGAGATTCTGCTCAAGAGAAGCGATTTTTGCAGCTGCCTCTTTCATCAAAGGACCAAGTTCTTTTCCAAGTGCTTTGAAATTTGCCTTTGCCTTATATTCTACAAGTTCATCTTCGCGTTCGTGGAAAATAACATCCTTTACATTGAGTTCTTCTTTAATTGAATCAAGCATTTCTGCAAGGACTTTCTTTTCTTCTTCATTACGGGTTACAAGGGCAACACTTGCAAGCGGCTGTCTGTTTTTAATGTTGAACTGATTTCTAAGGCTTCTTCCCATTGAAATTGCTTTCTGAACAGTCGCCATTTTAAATTCAAGATGTTCATCATGGAATTTCTCATTGTAGACAGGATAATCTTCAAGGTGAACAGATTCTTTGTCTTCGTCAGTCTTGAGGTTTTGCCACATTTCTTCTGTTATGAACGGAATGAAAGGAGAAGCAACTTTTGCAAATGTCTTTAATGCAATATACAGAGATTCATATGCTTCTGTCTTATCACTGTCATTTTCACTTTTCCAGAAACGCCTGCGGGAACGCCTGATATACCAGTTGTTCAGTTGCTCGATGAAAGATACAATCGGATCGATTGCTCCTGATAAATCGTAATCGTCCATTGCTTTAGTAACATCTTTTACAAGTGTCTGTGTTACAGACAAAATCCATCTGTCAAGCGGATTTTCAGGAAGGTTGCTGTCAAACATGTGACCAGTGCAAGATACTTTGTCAATATTTGCATAAGTAACAAAGAAACAGTAACTGTTCCATAGCGGAATTATAATGTTTTTGAGAACTTCCCTTACACCTTCATCGCTGTAACGCAAGTCATCTGCCTTTACGACAGAAGAATGAATCAAAAACAGGCGCAGTGCATCCGCACTATACTGATTGATTGCTTCTACAGGGTCAGTATAGTTGCGAAGCGATTTAGACATTTTGCGACCATCACTTGCAAGAACAAGACCGCTTACAATACAGTTCTTAAAAGCCGGCTTGTCAAAAAGATTTGCTGCAAGAACTGTCAGTGTATAAAACCATCCGCGAGTCTGATCAAGACCTTCAGAAATAAAATCCGCAGGATAATGTTTTTCAAAATATTCTTTATTTTCAAAAGGATAATGATTTTGAGCATAAGGCATTGAACCAGACTCAAACCAGCAGTCCAGAACTTCAGGAATTCGTTTCATAGTTCCGCCGCATTTGCACGGAATCGTAATTTTGTCTACAAACTGTTTGTGCAGGTCTTCTGGATAAATGCCAGAAAGTTCCTTTAATTCCTGACGGCTTCCTACACATTTTTTTTCTCCGCAATCAGGACAAACCCAAATTGGAATCGGATTTCCCCAGTAACGGTTTCTGCTTATTGCCCAGTCACGGCTTCCTGCAAGCCATTTTCCAAAACGACCTTCTTTTATGTGTGCAGGCTGCCATTTTATCTGGCTGTTTGCCTTCAAAAGCCTGTCATGTTCTTCTTCTACTTTTACAAACCAGGAACCGATACCGCGGTAAATAAGAGGACTTGAACAGCGCCAGCAATGCGGATATGAGTGAACAATCTGGTCACGCTTTACAAGTTTACCTTCTTTTTTGAGGCGGTCAATGATGTCCTTATCACAGTCTTTTACAAAACGTCCTTCGTAATCAGGAACTTCTTTTGTAAATTTACATTCAGCGTCCATCGGTTCAACACAAGGAATTCCAGTTCCTTTAAAAACCTTTGAGTCTTCTTCACCAAAAGACGGTGCAATGTGAACTATTCCAGTACCATCTTCTGTAGAAACATAATCGGCATTAAACATTCTGAACGCACCGTCAGCACATTTTTGTCCTGTAATTTCTGCACAATTTTCCGCAAATTTTAAATTTTCAAAGTAAGGGAAAAGGGGTTCATATTTTGCACCGATAAAATCCTTACCTTTGCGTTCATAAATAACTTTATAGTCAGATTCATTTTTGTAATAAGCGCTTAGTCTGGCTTTTGCAAGAATATAAAAATCACCTGATTCATTATCTTGAATTTTTACATAATCAACGTCAGGTCCCATACAAAGACCTTCGTTTGAAGGCAAAGTCCACGGAGTAGTCGTCCATGCAAGAAAATAAGTTTTTCCATTTGCCATCTCAGAATCGTTTATTGCAGGAGAAGTCTGAGTAACCTTAAAGCGAACAGTTACCGCAGGATCATTTCTGTCTTTATAGCCTTGCGCAAGTTCGTGATTTGAAAGTACAGTCGAACAGCGCGGACAGTAAGGGAGAATATATTTTCCCTCATAAATCATTCCTTTATCCCACAACGCTTTTACGACCCACCAAATAGATTCCATATAATCAGGCTGCATTGTTTTGTAATCATTGTCAAAATCAACCCAACGCCCCATTCTTGTAATCGTAGAACGCCATTCTGAAGTATAACGCAAAACGCTTGCCTTGCAGGCATCATTAAATTTTTCGATTCCGTAATTCTCGATTTCGTGTTTAGAATTAAGTCCCAGTTCTTTTTCGATAAGGTTCTCTACAGGAAGTCCGTGACAGTCCCAGCCGAAACGCCGTTCTACTTTTTTTCCTTTCATTGTCTGATAGCGAGGAACAATGTCTTTTATAGTAGACGGAATAAAATGTCCAAAATGAGGAAGACCAGTTGCAAACGGAGGCCCGTCATATAAAACAAATTCTTCACAGCCTTCACGCTGGCTTACCGATTTTTTAAAAGTGTCATTTTCTTCCCAAAACTTCAGTACTTCTTCTTCCTGTTTTGGGAAATTTGCTTTAGAATCTACTGGCTTATACAAAATAAAACCTCTTAATGTTCAAGTTTAAATTTCAAGCGAATTTTCATTATTATAGCGAAAAAAAATAAAAAATTCTATATATATCCTGCCATATATAGAATTTTTGAAAACTACATTCAAGGTTAAGGAAGTGCTGATTAACACTTGAAGCGATTACTCAGTACTTTCCTAAAATTTTAACCCAAGCTGATATTTTTCGTAGAATTCACGCTGGCGGCGACGCACTGCCTGAATAATCTGGTTATTAATTTCAAGCCAGGTTATATCATCCAGATGCCAATCAAGATTACTCGGAGGAAAAGGCGGGTCAGGATATGGAGCGCGACGAGAATTATCCTGCATTACAATTTTCATCATATTTTCAAGCGAACATTTTTTTTCTATGCGCGACAGATAAGGAGTACCGAATCCGATTATGTTTTTATCATCGTTTACATCATAATTTTCTAGAGGCAGCGCTTTGCGTTCCACATTGCGTATAATTGAACTGCGCCCATTTACACATGTAAAAATCTTGCCGCTTGATTTTATATGCTTTGGAACTTCATACTTATTTTTTCCGTCAGAAAAGACAGCAAGCCCATCGGAAAATTCCATATCAGTCTGCCAGTATCTTATATAATATACACAGTCATCTGCAACATACATCGAATAAAGCGAATCACTTATAACAGGCCTGCTGATTTTTATGCCTGACACTTCAGGAACAGAACTCCAGAAACCATACAAATCATTGTTATTTTTACGATTTTTTATATTTTCAGAATCTGACTGAGGCTGTCTTATGGCAAAATCAAGAAAAAGACTGTCACCGATTACAGCAACAGGAACTGAATATTTTTCTTTAACATTTGGATATGTAATTACAATTTCAAACGCACTGCAATTTTCAAGATTAAGAAGCGGAACAAATTCTATTTTTATATTCTGAATGTCACGGAAAACAACATCATTTGTATCATATTGATAAGAAGAATTTTTACGGTTTGTCTTTTCTGCGGCGCGGTCAGTATACCAGCCGTAAAACATTTTTAAATAACACCAAATATAACCAGGTTCATCAAGTTGAATTTGACTGTCAAGGATTTCATCAAGTTCAGAATTTTCCTGAAACATAATATAACGGTCGCTGCCTTCCCAAATGCCGTCAAGGACTTCGGGTAATTTACCAGACGGAATAAGGGCATCAGCAAAAGGAATGTCTGCCTCGGAAAAAGAGAAGCTTAAAACTGAAAAACTGAACAAAATAAAAATCAGAAACTTTTTCACGTTATGATTATCGGCAAAAAACGTCAGTTTCCGTTATTGTTTTTCGCTGCAAAAAGAGAACGGATTTCCCTTGCATAAAGTTTTTCGATTTTATGACGCATTACAATCTGCTTTGCATTAATTTCTTTTCCAATTTTAAAACTTTCTGCAAGTAAGGCAAATCGTCCTATACGTTCACAAGTTCTGAACCCGTTTTTTTCATCGATAAAATTATCGATTTCTTCGCGGATAAGATTTAAAATTTCACTTGTTTCCAGAAGAGAATCATAAGAACCGTACAAAATGTTGTTGTCGTTTGCATATTGCAAAAGGCTTGCTTTTCGCGGAACTATGAGCGCACCGATATATTTTTTATCCTGCCCTACAACTACGCACGACTCGACATATTTACTGCGGCAAATTGCATTTTCTACAACCTGCGGTTCAATGTTTTCGCCGCTCATTAAGACAATAGTATCTTTTGCGCGTCCGATAATTGCAATTTCATTATTAATTGACAGCATACCGAAATCCCCGGTATTTATCCAGCCGTCATTGTCGATTATCTGTTTTGTCAAATCAGGTCTTCTGTAATAGCCCTTCATTACTTGACGTCCTCTTGCAAAAACAATGCCTTTTTTTCCGTGAGGAAGAGGATTGCTTGACAAAGGGATTCCGTCTTTTTGAGGAACGACTTTTACCTGCGCAGACGGGAAAATTTTACCTACACAACCGGAAATCGGTTTTTTAGGACTGCGTACAGAAATAATAGGCGCAGTTTCCGTCATGCCATAACAGTCAAGGAGAGGAACCCGCATCGCACGGAAAATCAAGTCGTTCTCCGGCTGCAAACTTCCGCCACCACAAATACACGCCTTAATTTTTCCGCCAAGCTTGTGGCGCAATTTTCTGATTGCAAAAAGATAGCACAGTCCTGCTGGGATTGCAGTCAAAAGGAACGGAACAATGCCGTATATTCTGTCAAGGATTTTCTGCTTTATTGAAAAACGGCAAATCCAACCGAACACCCTGTCATGAGCCCAGCAGAATGCCTTTTCTGTCCCCATTGCAATGTTAAAAAGCACTAAAGAAAGTCCGCCTTTTCTGCGCTGCTCCCTGTAACAACTTTGAATAAATGAATCCCATAAACGAGGAACGCCTACAATCCATTCAGGCTGAATTTTATCAATATCTTCCCTCATTATTTCTATAGATGGTTTTGAATATGCAATTCCGCTTTTTAATGCAATTATAAAATAATCGTAAGCGCGTTCCATAATATGCCATACAGGAAGAACAGAAAGCCACATATCGCCTTCTTTTGCAGTTGTCAGAACGTCTTTAATTACTTCACACTGCGCCATAAAATTATCATGAGTGAGCATTACTCCTTTTGGAGTTCCTGTCGTACCGGAAGTAAAAATTATTGTTGCAAGATCAGAGCCTTCTGTCTTTTCAATTTCTTCTTCGATTGCAGCTCTCTGTGCAGGAGAAGATTTTTTTCCTTCGTCTTCAAACTCTATGAATTTATGTACGCGGATTCCCTGCAATGCAGCACGTTCCATTGTAAGGTCACTCGGAGAATCAAAAAGAATTACGTCTGTCAGTTCAGGAACTTCTTCGATATTTTCAAGAACTTTATTTAACTGGCGTTCGTTTTCAAAAAAACAGACTTTGCAACTCGTAAAATTTAAAATAAATCTTATTTCTGTTCCCATTGAATCACAGCCACGCGGAACGTCTGCAGCTCCAAGGCTTAAAAGTGCTAAATCCGTAATGAACCATTCCCTGCGGTTATCTGAAATTAGACCAACTAAATCGCCCCTTTTTATTCCGAATTCGCGCAATGCACAGGCTAAATCCAAGATATGACGATATACAAGTCTGTAACTCTGGTATTCATAAGTTCCAATCTCATTTTTAGCAGCCTGCAATATTGTATCAGGACATTCTGCAACTCTCTGCTTTAACATTTGAGGCACAGTTTTTCCAATTGTTTTAGGCTGCCGAGATATAAAATGCAATAATTGGTCTAATTTGTACATAACTTTTATGATAACTTATTTTCTTTGGTAATTCAAGGAGCCAAGTAGAAATGTAAGTAGAAATCTCTTAGGAAACACTGAATAAATCCTATTGAGGATTTTCAGTGTTAACCTTAAATTTCGCTAAAAAACAACAGCATTTTTCCTTAAACATAAAAAGCGCTACTCAAAGAAAACACCTTTTCCATCAAACGTTACATAAACATCAGTTTACCTCACGCAGCGAGAATTGCACGGGGCAGTATTATCAAACGATGAATAATGAACGTGAGTTATTGCGCAGGCAAGGGCATCGGCGGCATGGTCAGGGCTTGGAACTTCGCTTAATCCAAGCAGAAGCTGAACGTATTTCTGGACTAGTTCCTTATCGGCAGTAGTGTTTCCTGAGACAGCTTTTTTTATCTGATTCGGAGTATATTCTGCAAGTTCAATACAATGCTGTGCAAGACAAAGAGATACTACTCCCCTCGCCTCGCTTACACCCATTGCAGAACTTACATTCTTTGCAAAATACAGCGTTTCCATTCCTGCTTCCGTCGGTTTAAACTCATCAATTACAGCGCACAGTCTGTTATATATTGTCAAAAGACGCTGACTGTGAGGTTCTGCAGATTCTGTCGTAATTGCCCCATAACTGACCATTCTGTATCTGCCGTTGTAAAAATCTATAACACCAAAACCAGTATTTGCAAGGCCCGGATCAATACCAAGAATACGGCGGATTTTCTTTGAAGAAATTTTTTTTCCTGTTTCTGCAAGCTTTGACCCCGGAAGAGAATCAAAGCCGTTTTTTCTTTTATTCATAAACAAACTCGTTAAAAATTTTCAGACAATGCCTTCGTAAACGACACCCTGTTCGGAATCAAGCGTAACCGAAAGATCATTTTCAAGCGTCTTGTGGGCGTCAGACACATTTAAAATCCACACTAAATCCCTGTTTAAAAGAGAAAGCTGCTCCGTCGGAATGTCACAGCCGGATTCGGCAACTACACCGTCTACCACACGAAGAGCCGGGATAAGTTCTTCCGTAATCCTGTTGCACACAAGAATTAAATGCTTGTGCAGGTTGAACTTGTCTTTTATAAGCGGCATATTGTCATCGTGTATTACACGGCCGCGAGCCTTCTTTTTGTTCTCGTTTGCAAAACCGAACGAAGTGCCGCGCGCAATTACGTTTCCGACAAGAATGACTTTTATCGTATTTACCATAAGCGGACTTGAAATCGGAATTCCTGCGCACATTACGACTTTATCAGAAAGATGAACTGCCCCGCAGTCAAGAGCTAGCTTTACCGCATTCTGAATCATCGTTTCAGAATCGTCTGCAACCTGACAAAGAACTGGAGAAATTCCCCACTGAATCATAAGCTGGCGGCAGACTTTCTTCTCTGGCGTAACGGCAATTACAATCTGCTCAGGGCGAAATCCGCCGATAATCCGCGCCGTATTTCCGTGCAAAGTCGGAACGATAATCGCCTTTGCCTCAAGATTTCTTGAAAGCTTATATGCACTGTGGGCAACCATATAGCCAATCTCGTTTCCCGGCTTAAAAGACGAATCGGCCGCTTTCATACGGCTTAAATATTCGTCGGAAACTTCCGTCGTACGCGTTATGAGTGCCATCATCTTTACAGACTCAACAGGATATTTTCCGCCGGCAGTTTCTCCGCTAAGCATAACGGCATCAGTTCCGTCAAAAACGGCATTTGAAACGTCAGTCAGTTCTGCGCGCGTCGGACGCGGATTTACAATCATCGAATCAAGCATCTGCGTTGCAGTAATTACAGGCTTTGCGGCAGCCCGGCATACGCGGATAATCGCCTTCTGCGCAAGAGGAATGCGCTCCGTCGGAAGCTGAACTCCCAAGTCGCCGCGTGCAACCATAATTCCGTCCGCTTCCTTTACGATTCCTTCGATATTATTTACGCCCTCTTCATTTTCTATCTTTGCAATGACGCGCGCATCTGCACCTACGCTTTTAAGGTATTCCTTAATTTCAACAACTTCCTCAGGAAAGCTCACGAAACTTGCGGCAACAAAATCAACGTCCATCTGTGCACCAAATTTCAAGTCTTCTTTGTCTTTTTCTGACATAATCGGAAGCCCTGCATGAACGCCTATTAAGTTAACATTCTTACGGCTTCCGATTGTACCTGAATTTGCAGCCGTACAGTACACAACGCCATTTCGGATTTCGTCAACATCAAGTTCAATCAAACCGTCTGCAATCAGTACCTTTACACCCGGAAAAAGTTTTTCACAGGCGGCTTTCCATGAAATAGAAAGACGGCAGTTTTTTCCGCCGGAAGATGCCGTACAGAACGAATCGTCCGTAACAATTTCAACTTTTTCTCCTGCAGAAATCGTAATTTTACCGTCATTTTCTACAAGGCCGGTACGTATTTCAGGACCTTTTGTATCAAGCAGAATGGCAACTGGAATGTCAATTTCATCAGAAATACGGTGGACGCGCTCCATCGCCTGTTTATGCCATTCATACGTTCCGTGAGAAAAATTAAAGCGCGCAATATTCATTCCTGCACGAATCATGCTGCGGATTGTATCATCATTGTCAGAAGCCGGTCCTATCGAACATACTATTTTCGTTTTTCGTGTAAACATATCTCGTATTTTAGTATCCCATTTTTATAAAATATAAATGAAAAACAAAACCCCACCGTAACAATCAAAACGACTGCTACTGATGGGGTCTGTATTCATTCCTTTAACAAAACAGAAGCTTACAAAAATTATGCTTCCGGTTCAAAATCATCAGGAAATTCTGCAGTATGATAAACGTTCTGAACGTCATCATTGTCTTCAAGCCTGTCAATAAGCTTCTGAACTTTTGCAGCAGTTTCTTTGTCAACTGCTGTATAAGCATCAGGAACCATTCCGACATCAGCAGACAAAGATTCAAAACCTTTTTCGTTCAAAGCATCTGCAACAGCAGAGAAAGCATCAGGAGTTGTAGTAACAGTAATTACACCGTCTTCGTTATTAACATCGTCAGCACCAGCTTCAAGAGCAACTTCCATCACATCGTCTTCGTTTACTTTTTCTGCATCAAATTCGATTGTACCTTTTCTCTGGAACATACGGCTTACAGAACCTGTAGTTCCGAGGTTTCCGCCGTTCTTTGTAAAGATATTACGTACATCAGCAGCAGCACGGTTGTGGTTATCTGTAAGAACTTCAACCATTACGGCAACTCCGCCCGGTGCATATCCTTCATATACTAATTCTTCGTATGCTGTTGCGCCGTCTTCACCAGTACCTTTTTTGATTGCGCGTTCAATATTGTCTTTCGGCATATTTGCAGCGCGTGCTTTAATGATTACAGTGCGGAGACGAGGATTTGAGTTAGGATCACCGCCACCCATACGAGCAGCAATCGAAATTTCTTTAATAAACTTTGTAAAAATCTTACCACGTTTTGCATCTGCCAAACCTTTCGCATGCTTAATAGTGGCCCATTTACTGTGTCCTGACATGGGAACTCCTTATATTATTTAATTTAAAAATTCCGTTAAAATAACTTCTGAAAATATTATCATTTATAAATGAAAAATGTCAACTGTACGACAGGTTCTGAACAGAAAATTTAATATTTTTTTTAGTTTTCTTCTATACTGTTATTCACATAAATCTTGACCGCAAGGATTTTGATATATATAATGACTATATGAATTCAATTAAGTACAAAGTAACACTCATTACGGTATTTTTATGTCTTGCACAGGCATTTTCGTATACAAAAAATGACCTTCTGTCTGCCGTAAAATCTGATTCTTCTTCAGAAGTAAAAAAAATCCTTACGAAAAATTCTCATCTTTCAACAGTGCGTTACGACAGCGATGGCAACTCGATTCTAATTATTGCACTGCAAAAAGAATGTAACGAAAAAATAATAGACATGATTTTAAAGGCAGGATGCGACCCGAATATAAAGAACGATTTCGGTCAGACTGCCTTAATGACAGCCTGCAAAAAGTCCTACGGCAAAAAAGTAATTGAAAAGATTTTGAGTTATGACGTAATGACAAAATCTGCAAAAGAAAAACGTATTCTCCAAAAAGACAAAAACGGAAAGACTGCCTTTGACTATGCAGCCGACAATCAGGAAGCATACGACACCCTTTTGAAGTATGCAAAAGACCCTGCAAAAGAAGTAAAAGAAACAAAGCAGGAACAAACTGAACAGATTGAACAGACGCCGCCAGAGGAAGAAACCTCAAAAGAAGAAACACAGCCTGAAACTCCTGCTCAGCAAGAACCTGTAAAAGACGAGATGCCTGTCGCATCTCAAACAGAGCCTGCACCAGAAGCTCAGAAAACACAAGAACAGAATACTCCCGCAGAACAGGAAAAACCTGCACAAAAGGAAACTCCTGCAGAACCGCAGAAACAGGCAGCGCAGCTTGAAGCAAATCAGCCTGAAACAGGAAAAATGGCTTCTGAAAATGCAGAGCTTTCAGATACGAAGCAAGTTGCCAAAATTCAGCCTGAAAACTTAGAAACACCATCTGACTCTTTAAAAAACGTACCTCCTGAAGTTCCTGTAATTCCTGTCGTAATTCCACAGGAAAAACAGAAAGAAATGGAATCAAAACCAGAAGAAAAACTTTCTGCCCCCCTGCCTCAAACAGCCGTTTCTAAAACAGAGCAGGAAACTCAAAAAGAAAACACGGGCGCTGTTTTGCAAAATGAGACTGAAACAGTAGAAATAAATGCCGACATCCACATTCCGCAGATTGACTACTACAACAGGGACAGACCTGAATATCTTTTTGATGATTTTGACTTTAATCTTTCTGTTGAAGAAGAACCTTTAAAAGAAAATATTGCCGTCATAAAAAATCCAGATACACGTGACAATCTCGGTCGTACCCAGCTTATGAACGCAATAATTGCAAATGATTTCTCTTTGTGCAAGAGCCTTTTATATTCAGGTGCAAATGCCAATGCCAAAGACAAAGACGGCTGGACACCGTTAATGTATGCCTGCAAATATGCAAAAGCTCCTGAAACAGTGAATCTGCTTTTTTCATATAATGCAAACATAAATGAAACAAGTAAATTCGGACTGTCTGTCATGCAGATTACAGCTGCTTTCTGCCAGAACAAAGACGTTTTGTCAGTAATCCTTGCAAAGGCAAAAAAAGAAAACATAAACATTTCTGATTCGTTCATCACTGCATTAAAGGAAGAACGTCCTGCTCAAATTATCAGCCAGTATCTCAAATTCATTACAAATATAAATTCACTGCATAACGGAAAAACACCTTTGATGTATTGTGCAGAATATTATGAATCTACAGACGTAATAAAACTTTTACTTGAAAACGGAGCTGACCCTTATATCATCAGTTCAGAAAAGAAAAATGCTTTTGGATATGCAAAAGAGAATTCAAAAATTATGCATGATTCAGTTTACTGGTCTTTAAACGTTTCTTCTTCAAAGAAAAGGTAGATATGAGAATAACTGGCGGAAAATTAAAAGGCAGGATAATAAAATGCCCGGAAGGTGTCATAAGACCTGCGATGGACAGAATGAGAGAATCTGTTTTTGCCATTCTCGGAGATTTAAGCGGAAAATCTTTTCTTGACCTATTTTCAGGCTCAGGAACAATAGCAATAGAAGCGGCTTCTCGAGGTGCATCTCACGTTGAATTATGCGAAAAAGACAAAATCAAAATAAAGACAGTTCTTGACAACGTCTCAGTCACAGAAAAAGAACTTGACTTAAAAATCCAGTGTCATTTTATGGCAGTCGAACTGTTTTTAAAACGATGCAAAGGACCATTTGACTTTATCTTTTTTGATCCGCCGTTCCCGTACAAATTCCACGAGCAGCTTGTCGAAGAAGCTGGAAACCGGAAACTTTTGACTCAGGAAGGATTGATTTTAGTTCACCGCCCGGAAGAACACTTTATGAAGGATGAAATAGGTTGTCTTTACCGCAAAGACCAGCGCGTTTATGGACGTTCAATCGTTGACTTTTATGCATACAAGCCAGAATCGTTATAATATGGACATATTTTCTTTATATTATCTTTTTTTGTCTTGATTTATTCAATTTATCTGATAAAATATATAGTAAAAGGAATTATTTTATGAATAAAGAAGTTGAATCCCTTTTGATTGAAAAACAAATTCCAGAAGGATTTATAAAAGTTACAGACCAGCCTGTCCAGACTCTTACTTCACAGCAAAAAGTAATTCTTAACCGCAAGGGAAACGTTCTTTTTAACGAAGGAAATATTGAAGGAGCAAGACGAATTTTTATTACGACAGGATATTCTGACGGACTTACAAGAGTTGCAGATAAATATTCAGAAAAAAAACAGTACTTAAAAGCATTGAAATTATATATTCTTGCGCATAATGACAGAAAAGCAGAACCTATTTATGATAAAATTGCAAAAACTTTATCTGTACTTATTAAAAGTAATTAAAAATACTTAATTAAATATACCTTATCAGGAGATGTAAAAAAAATGGAAGAACAAAATAGTTTTTCTACTTCGCAGGGGATTGATTTATTTGATCCTGCAAAAGCACTTGAAAATGAACAGTCAACTGAAATTTCAGAACTTTCAAAATCAGGCTACCAGCTTTTAAAAACTAACAAAATTCAGGAAGCAAAAGACGTATTTACAAAAATTCTTTCTATTGAAGACAATAACAATTACGCACTGGTAGGACTTGGAGATTCAGAGCGAAAACTGAATCATTATAAAGAAGCAATCGATTACTATTCACTATGTCTTTCATATCATCCTGGTAACAACTATGCCCTTTTTGGTCTTGCAGACTGCTATAAGGCATTGAACCAGTATCACAAGGCAATTACAATCTGGGAACAGTATTTAATCCACGATGACAGAAATATAACTGTCCTGACACGAGTTGCAGATGCCTACCGTAAAATCAAAGACTTTAAAAAGTCAAAGCAGCTTTATTTAAAAGTTCTCGATATGGAAGAAAATAATCCTTATGCACTTATAGGACTTGGTCACCTTCACTATGATTTTAAAGAATACCGTGATGCACTCCATTACTGGACAAAAATGCTCGATTTAAACACAAACTGCGTTGACATAAGAGTTCTTACTTCAATCGGAAACTGTCACAGAAAACTCAAGACTTTTGATAAAGGCGTCTATTACTTTGAAAAAGCGCTCGAACTTGACCCGAAGAATTTTTATGCGCTTTTCGGACTTGCAGACTGTTACCGCGGAATGAATCAGCAATACAGGTCTGTCGAATATTGGAACAAAATCCTCGAACTTGATCCAAACAACAAGGTAATTTTAACGCGCGCAGGAGATGCTTACCGCAACACTGGCGACTATAAAACTGCAACTGAGTATTATAACAAAGCCATGAACATCGATTTTGACATTTATGCAGCGCTTGGTCTTGCACTGATTTGCAAAGGGGAAGGTCGCTACGAAGAAAGCATTGAACGACTTTCTGCATTAATACGCAATGACCAGAAAAATTACAGGCTTTATATTGATTTGGCAGACAGTTACCTTAAAATTAATCAAAGACAGAAAGCACAGGAAACTCTTGAAAATTTCCAGAAACTCGGTATAAAAAGTCAGGCAATAAACGAAGCCTTGGAAAAAGTAAAAAATAACAAAACCCTTTATTAATGCCCGGCATTCTATGGAAAAACTGGTTTTGACAGGACTTTTCCCGGAAGAAATAACGGAACGGCTATCTATTCCGCAGTCTTTTAGGGGAAAGCAGATTTTTAAATGGATATCTTCTCATGCAACGGATTTTTCGCAGATGACTAATTTGAGCAAGGAATTTCGCGAAGAACTTGAGCAAAAAGCTGTCATAAGAAGTTCAAAAGTAAATCTAGTTTTAAAAGACCCCGACGGAACTGTAAAACTGCAGATAAAACTTTTTGACGGACTTTTCATAGAAACTGTTCTTCTGACAGACAAAAACGGACGGAAAACCGCATGTGTTTCCTGTCAGGCAGGTTGTGCAATGAAGTGCGCATTTTGTCAGACAGGAACTCTGGGACTTGCAAGAAACCTTACTGCAGGCGAAATCATCGAAGAGTTTATGTATCTTGAAGAAGAAGCAGGAACTCTTGACAACATAGTTTTCATGGGAATGGGAGAGCCTATGATGAATCTTTCAGAAATACGGAAAGCCATCGCTTTTTTAAGTTCCCCGGACGGAAGAAACCTCTCTGAAAGAAGAATAACTTTAAGTACATGCGGAATCATAAAAGGAATTTACGATCTTGCAAATAACGGCCCTCACATCCGTCTTGCAGTTTCACTTACAACAGCAGACGAAATTTTAAGACAAAAACTTATGCCTGTTCAAAGTGGCAATCCCCTTCCCGAATTAAAAAAGGCAATTGGCTATTATGCGCAAAAAACAGGAAAAAGAGTAACACTTGAAGCTGCTTTATTCCACGATACGAACACTACAGACGAAAGCGCACGGCAGTTTATAGATTTTGCAAAAGGCATTGACGTAAACATAAACCTGATTCCATGGAATCCGATAGACACACTGCCTTTTACAGAGCCGGAACAAAAGGAATGTAAGGACTTTGTCCGGAAACTTGAGAGCGCAGGATTAAATGTAACACTAAGAACCCGGCGCGGAAGGACAATAAAAGGCGCATGCGGACAACTTGGAAAAACGGACAAAGATTGATTTTATGATAAAATTCTTTAAAAATAAGATTATTTATACATTGTGCTTTTTGTATAAATTCATACTTGATAAATAGTCAGTTATATTCTATAATAGAACTATCATAGGAGTCTTGACCAATGCAAAAGAAAATATATGTTGCAGGTATGTTTGATGACGATTCAGCTAACAAGGTTGGAGCCGCAGTAAGTGCAGTAGCAGGTGTAACAAGTTGCACTGCAAATGCATTGAAAGCTCAAGTCCTAGTTGATTTTGACGAAAACGTTGGTGGAATCGAAGCTGCTATTGCTTCAGCCATAGAAGCAAATGGTATACAAGTTTTAGGCTGATTTATGCTTTTTTTTAACTGATATGCACTATAGCAAAGTTCTGTAACTTTCGTAGTGCATATTTTTTTTATATTGCAGGCAGGTAAGATGTGTATATTATATAAATACGGTTCTGATTTTAGAGCACCTGTTGACTTTTTTAATTATATTTAATATCTTTAATTATCTTAAATAAATTAAATGGAGTTATTTTTATGGGAAAAACAATTGCTCAAAAAATATTTGAATCACATTTAGTAGAAAAACCATTCGCAGATACTTACGTTTTAAAACTTGACAGAGTTTTCTGCCACGAAATCACTACTCCTATTGCAATTACTGATCTTGTAGAACGCAATAAAGACAGGGTATTTGATCCTTCAAAAATAAAAGCCGTTATTGACCATGTAACGCCTGCAAAAGACAGCAAGACTGCAACTCAGGAAAAAATCCTTCGTGATTGGGCATGCAGAAATAAAATTCAAGATTTCTTTGACATAGGTGCAAACGGCGTATGTCATGCAATTTTTCCGGAAAAGGGCTTTGTTCGTCCAGGCTTTACAGTAATCATGGGGGATAGCCACACTTGTACACACGGTGCATTCGGTGCATTTGCAGCCGGCGTCGGAACTACAGACCTTGAAGTAGGAATTTTAAAAGGCGTCTGTTCATTCAAAGAGCCAAAGTCAATTAAATTTGTTTTGAATGGAAAATTAAAAGAAGGCGTTTATGCAAAAGACGTCATTCTTTTCCTTATCAGTAAAATCGGTGTAAACGGTGCTACAAACTGCGTTGTAGAATTTACAGGTCCTGTCATTGACAATTTTGGCATGGAAGAAAGAATGACAATCTGCAATATGGCAGTTGAAGCAGGCGCTACAAGCGGAATCTGCTTTCCTGATGCTAAAACTGTTGATTATCTTTGGGAATTTATAAAAGACGAATACAGTTCAAAAGAAGAAGCTTTACAGGATTACGGCAAATGGAAAAGCGATGACGATGCTGAATATGAAAAAGTCTATACTTACGATTTGTCTGACCTTGAACCGCTTGCAACAGTAGGTTACAAACCGGATCAGGTAAAATCTGTAAGGGAACTTGAAGGAACAAAAGTAAATCAGGTTTACATCGGAAGCTGTACAAACGGTCGCTTAAGTGATTTGCGCATTGCAGCTTCTGTACTTAAAGGCAAACATATTGCACAGGGAGTAAGGGGAATCGTAAGTCCTGCTACTCCTAAGATTTACAAACAGGCACTGACAGAAGGAATTATCGACATTTTTATGGATGCAGGTTTCTGCGTAACAAACCCGACTTGCGGTGCATGTCTTGGAATGAGCAATGGAGTTTTGGCAGAGGGCGAGGTTTGTGCCTCTACCACAAACCGTAACTTTAATGGTAGAATGGGTAAAGGCGGTATGGTTCATTTAATGAGCCCTGCCACTGCGGCAGCTACGGCAGTTGCCGGAACTATAACAAATTCACCTCTGTATAAATAAGGAGCTTTAGAGATGAAACAATTTGGCGGTGCAGTTCTTTTTTTGGATCGTTCTGATATAAATACAGACGAAATTATCCCTGCAAAATATCTGACAGAAAATACAAAGCAGGCATTAAAACCATATCTGCTTGAAGATTTAAAACTTGACGGCTTTAATCCAAAAACAGATGTTGCAGGAAAAAAAGTAATTATTACAAGAGAAAATTTTGGATGCGGCTCATCAAGAGAACACGCGCCATGGGCTCTCGAAGTTAACGGAATTTACGTTGTAGTTGCTACAAATTTTGCCAGAATTTTCAGACAGAATATGTATAATTGCGGAATGCTTGCTATCGAAATGGATAAAAAATCTATTGAAGATATGTTTAGGACATTTGCAGACAAAGATACGGAATGTAAAATTGTCATCAATGATGATGATACTGCAAAAGTAAAACTCATTGCAGGAAGCCTTTCTAAAAGTTATCCTTTTAAACTTGAAGGTTTTGAAAAAGCCCTCATAGAAAAAGAAGGCTGGATTGGCTATGCTGACAGCAAATACTAAGGAAACACTGAATAAATCCTACCTGAGAATTTTTCAGTGTTAACCTTGAATGTAGCTAAACATTTCTGTTTCTGCCACTCATAGTAAAAATACAGAAAAACGGCGAAGTCAAGACACGCTGACGCTTAAAGACTTTACTTCGCCGCTTTTTTTATGCTTCTTCTATTAAATCTTTTTCTTTTAATTTATCAAGAATTATGCTGACAATCTGTTCCGGGGAATTGCAGGAAGTATCTATCGTAAGATCTGCAAAAGAGTACTCGTTGTTGTCAATACCATAAAGTTTTTTATATCTTTTTGTATCTTCTGAATCACGCATCTGAGTAAATTTCTTGATTTCTTCAAAACTTCCGCCTTCTCTGTTTAGAATACGTTTTGCCCGGGTATCTTCGTCAAGTTTTAAATAAATCTTTAAATCAGCTTCTTTTAACATCCAGATTGCAAGACGGCTTCCTAAAACACAAGACTCTCTTTTTGCAAGTTCAACCTGATGAGTATCTACGTATTTGTCATAGCTGTCATCTGTCTTTGCGTTTTCGATGACATCTGCAAGGGTCATTCCCTTTTCCTGAGCAAGTTGGCGGAAAGTATAGTTAATCAGTGTTATATTTAAAGTTTTTGAAAGCAGCGTACTTACAGTCGTATTACCACAGCCTGATTTTCCGCTTATTGCAATCCGAAGCTGCCTGTTTTGTTTTATTTTATATGATGACATTCTTTTTACTCCTTGTTGTTTTAGAATGATTATTATATTTTTTTACGCAGTTTATTCAACGTTTTTTGCCTGTTCGCGAATATTTTCGATAGAATCTTTTGCTTTTATTACCATTGCACCGACTTCTGCAAACTGGTTTTTACTTCCGATTGTGTTTATTTCGCGGTTGATTTCCTGACATAAAAAATCAAGTTTTTTGCCGGGAACAGAATTATTCTGGATTTCGTCTTTCATCGCTTTTAAATGACTCTGAAGTCTTACAATTTCTTCGTTAATCGTATATTTTACAAGCATTGCAGCAACTTCTGAAAGAATACGGTTTTCATCAATCTGTTCACCTAAAAGTTCTTTGAATTTTGAAGTGACAGTTTCTTTAAAAACAGTTTCCATTTTGGGTTGCCACTCTTTGAAAAAGAAGGCACATTCTTCAAGCTGGGAAAGTTTCTGTAAAAGATCTTTTTTTAAGTTCTCACCTTCCCTAGCCCTGTCACTGACAAATTTTTCTAAAGAAGACTTAATGACAGGCGTTATCATATTTTTATATTTTTCAACATCATAATTTTTATCTGAATTGAGAACCCCCGGCTGGCTTATGATAAGGCTCAAAGGAATTTCAGCAGAATAACCTGTAGCTTCTGCAATTTTTTTTATTGCGTCAAGATATGCTTTTGCAGCATTTGTATCTGCAGAAATTTCAACGTCAGATTTCAGTTCCTTTATTCTGATATTTGCATCAATTTTTCCGCGAGAAACTTTTTCTGTAATCATACTGCGAAAAAAACTTTCAAGAGGATTTAAAAAAGGAGGAAGGTTAATTGACAAATCAAGAAAACGGGAATTGACAGATTTAAGTTCAACACTGACAGTTGCATTTTCAAAATTTTGTTCAACATAAGAATAGCCGGTCATCGATGTCATAAAAAACTCCAGTAAAAAGTCAATAAAAAATTTTAAGGTTAACACTGAAAAATCATCAGGTAGGATTTATTCTGTGTTTTCTTAACTTATGATTTATTAATTGTTTCATTGTACTTCGATTAGAAAATAATGACAAGAATATTATAATATGCTATAGTAAGAATATGCAAAACCTTTTGCATAAAGAAGATTTTTTGTCTTCTTACTTTTTTTTCAGGGGAATATTTTTATGCCCGCGGGGTCCTGGTCCTTACTTATTTCATTAATTATTTTAATTTTGTTTTCGGGTTTCTTTTCTGCAACAGAAACCGCATATACAAGTGTTTCAAGAATAAAACTCAGAACGCTTTTTCAAAACGGAAACAAACAGGCTGGAAAAGTTCTGGAACTTGCAGAAAAAAAATATGACAGGCTTTTAAGTACAATCTTAATCGGAAACAACATTGTAAACCTTTCGGCATCGGCAATTTCTACCCTGCTGTTTGCAAAAATTCTATTTAATTCAAAAATCGATTCAACTATAATTTCTACGCTTGCAATTACAGTTGCAGTTTTGATTTTCGGTGAAATTACGCCTAAATATATTGCAAAAACTTATCCGGAGAAAATTTCAATTTTATTTTATCCTGTTGTTTCCTTTTTTTATTATATACTTGCACCTTTTAACTTTCTTTTTTCTGGCTGGAAATGGCTTATTTCGCATATCTTTAAGTTGAATCGGGAAGAAGTAATTACAGAAGATGAAATCATGACTTTTGTCGAAGAGGCACAGGAAGACGGAACTTTAAAACAGGATGAAACAAAACTGATTCGTTCTGTAATTGAATTTGACGATCTTGAAGTTGAAGACATTTTAACACCAAGAGTAAATCTTGCAGCGATTGAAATCCACACAGACACAGAAGAAATAAAAAAAGTTTTTGAAAAAACAGGCTTTTCAAGACTTCCTGTTTACAAAGAATCAATTGATGCAATCATCGGAATTGTTCACGAAAAAGATTTTTACAATTTCTACATTTCAAAAGAAGGCAAATTTTCTGACATCGTACAGGAAGCGTATTTTACGACACAACACACAAAGATTTCAAACCTACTGAAAATCCTTCAGAAAAAGCGCATTCAAATGGCAGTAGTTCTTGACGAATACGGCGGTACGCTTGGAATCGTTACGATTGAAGACATACTTGAAGAACTTGTCGGCGAAATTTACGATGAACATGACGAAGAAATTTCCTATCATAAAAAAATAAAAGACGGTCACTTTATTCTGGACGGGAACGCACCGCTTGACAAAGCATTTGAAGTTCTCGGAATTGACCCGGAAGAAAACAAAAACTTTGACGCAAGCACAGTCAGTGGCTGGATAATTGAATTTTTAGGTGAAATTCCATCTGTAGGAAAAGAATTTGAATTTGGAGATTATAATATAAAAATCTTGAAATCAACAGTAAAGAAAGTTCTTCAAATTCTTGCAGTTCATAAATAGTCATTTAAGACTGCTTTTCCAAGTTTCCAATTATCGCCTGCTCCCATCGTTACAAACAGATATCCGTCAGGAAATTTGTCTGACAGCGGGCGATTAAGAAGTTGAATGACAAAATCTTTTGCATCAAGGACTTCTTCAAAATAATGAACACAGTCTTTTGATTTTCCTGTTTTTAAAACCTGCTCGTAAAGAGTTTTTCCTGTAATTTCAAAGTCAGAAGGATTTTCCCTTGCAGAAGAATAAATTTTATGCAGGATTATTTCGTCTGCACAGACAAGGCTTTCTGAAAATTCGTTTAAAAGTGCCTGAGTGCGGCTGTATGTGTGACTCATAAAATCTACGATAATTTTCCTGCCTTTGTAAAATTCGCGATATCCTTCAAGAGTAGTTTTTATGGCAGTCGGATGATGACCATAATCATCGATTACAATTACGCTGTTGCCTGATTTTGAAACAAATCTGCCTGCAATTTCGCTCCGCCTTTTTCCACCTGTAAAATTCATAAGACCAAGAGCTATCTGATTATAATAATCCTTTGGAGAGAGATTATTTTTTTCTAAAAGCCGACAGACAAGAGCTACAGCTGCTGCTGCATCAAGAACTTCATGCCTACCCGGAACTGAGAGTTTAAAATCACTCACATCAGAAAGTGCGGAAGAGTTTTTAAACAAATCAAGTTCAAAAATATTTTTTTCATTCTGAACTGATTTTAAAGTCAGATGAAAATCGCCTGAAGCCGTCGTGCCGTAAGGAATAAAATTGATATCGCTTCTTTTTGACTTTACGATTTCTGCTGTTTCTGCAGCACCTTTGTCGTCAGTGCAGTAAATCAAGTCTTCTCCCGGCGGAAGTTTACAGATATATTCGACGAAAGCATCACGAATAGATTCGTATGTAGGATAATAATCTTGATGGTCAGGTTCAACTGATGTAAGGATTATCTTTTGAGGACAAAAAGACATAAAGTGCCGCTGGTATTCACACGTTTCTGCAACGAAAATTTTTTGTAAATTGTTGTCTGAATTTTTTACCATTGGAGATGTGTATGTGCATGTTCCACCAAAAGAGTTTATTACACTTCCTGCAAGAACTTGTACCGGAAGATTGAGTTCTTTTAAAACAGTTCCTGTAAGCCCTGTCGTGCTTGTCTTGCCGTGTACACCGCAAATACCGCAGGAATAGGAACGGGCGCTGTAAGCTCCCAATGCCTGTGTATACAAAAGGCATGGAATGTTTTTTCTGAGAGCTTCAATTAAATCTGGATTTTTATCCGGCTTGTATGCCGAAGAATAGATTACATACTGGATTTTATCTGTAATGTTTTCTTTTGAAAACGGAAGACTTTTTAATCCGAGTTTTTCAAGAATGTCATCTGTATAAAAACGTTCTTCAACATCGCTGCCAGTAATAACTGCACCCGAATGAAAAAGTATTTCGACAAGAGCAGCCATTCCTGTTCCCTTGATTCCGACAAAATGTATGTGCACGCCCTGTAAGTTTTCTGGCAAAGATTTCATCATGATTCTTGTATTATACTGTTTTTTTTTAAGTAAGGCAATTGAGCGCGGGTAAATTTCTTTTTCTTCACCAGCACGGATTTATCCCGCGCCACGAGAATTGCTTATAGGCAATTCTCTGTGTGAAATGAAAACCGAAACTGAGCGCGGGTAAATTTCCTTTTCTTCACCAGCACGAATTTATCCCGCGCCACGAGAATTGCTCATAGGCAATTCTCTGTGTGAAATGAAAACCGAAACTGAGCGCGGGTAAATTTCTTTTTCTTCACCAGCACGAATTTATCCCGCGCCACGAGAATTGCTTATAGGCAATTCTCTGTGTGGAATGAAAACCGACATTGAGCGCGGGTAAATTTCTTTTTCTTCACCAGCACGGATTTATCCCACGCCACGAGAATTCTATTCTCGCTGACGGTTTGTATTTTTTTTATTTTTTTTATATACTCATTTTATGAAAGTAACATATCTTGGAAAACTCGGAGAGCTTACACTTAAAGGCTCAAATATAAAATCATTTGAAAACAAACTCGTGCGCAATGTCCGCGATTTTTTAAAACACATTCCCGCAGACATTTCGCTTCGGGCAGGCCGTTTGTATCTTGAAGTTGACGAGCAATTTTGTCATCAGGCTGAATATTGTCTGAGTCATTTAATCGGAATTACAGGCTGGGCAAAAACTGTCATCTGCGATAAAACGATTGCATCAATTACAAAGACAGTAACTGAACTCGGAAAGGCAGCAAAAGAAAACGGAGCAAAAACATTTAAAATCGAAGCACGGCGAAGCGACAAATCTTTTGAACTTAATTCCTACGAAATAATGAAAACGGCTGCTTCCGAACTTTTTGACAATAACATTTTAAAAGTCGATGTAAAAAATCCTGACATAACTATTTATGTCGAAGTACGAGAGAAATGTTTTGTCTACACAGATTCAAACAAAGGTTGCCGCGGACTTCCTGTCGGTACAAGTGGCAAAGGGCTGTTGCTTTTATCAGGCGGGCTTGACAGTCCTGTCGCAGGCTACAGAATGATGCGACGGGGAATGAAAATCGAATGTGTATATTTTCATTCCTACCCGTACACGTCTGATGAGGCACAGAAAAAAGTCGAAGACCTTGCAAAAATTCTTTCGGCTTATGGATTACAGACAACGCTCAACATCATTTCTTTTACGGACGTTCAGATGCTCATAAAAGAAAAAGCGCCAGAAAACTGGAGTACACTTGCATTGCGAATGTGTATGATGAAAGCTGCTAGTATGCTTGCAAAACACATAAACGCAGACTGCCTTATTACAGGAGAAAGTCTCGGACAAGTTGCAAGCCAGACTTTAGAAAATATGAAAGTTACAGAATCAATGGCAGAACTTCCGCTTTTAAGGCCGCTTGTTGCACTTGATAAAGAAGAAATTATAGAAACAGCTGTTTCCATCGGAACTTATGAAACATCGATTTTACCGTACGAAGACTGCTGCGTTCTGTTCAGTCCGCGGCACCCTGTTTTAAAAGCAGAATTAAATGAAGCAATTGACATTTACAACAAGATAAATCCTGACGAATTAATACAGAAAGCATTCGATACAAGGGAAGTAAAACATTTTTACGCATTTGAAAGTATGTAGTTATTTTTCAAGAAGAAGTTTTGCTGTCTTGTTTGTATCGGTATCTATATTTAAGGCAGCAAAACGTTCTTTCATTTTTTCGTCAAAATGTTCGTCTGCAAGCAGTTCTTCAACTTTGTCATAAATTTTTCCAGGAGACTGAATGAAAAATCCGACTTTATTGTTTACGGCAAACTGCATGTTTCCTTTTTCCTGATTGTGAATATAACGGCAAATAATGACAGGCTTTTTGCATGACAGAACTTCAACTAAAGTTGCAGGGCCGGCTTTCATTACGACGCAGTCGCTTAATTTTACAAGTTCATCAAGATAATTTATAAATCCATAAACATGCAAGTCAAACTTTGGATATAAAACTTTAAGACCTTCAAGATATGTTTTTTTTACAAGGTCATGACCGCAGATTACTGCAACGCTGAATTTTGCCTTTCGCAAAATACATTTATTGATTATTTCAATCGCACCCGGGATTCCGTCTCCACCACCTACAATTAACAAAACTTTTTTATTCAAATCAAAGCCGTGTTTTTTCTTAAGGCTTGTAATATCGTCTTTGTCAAAAGGAATCTGATATTTGGGATTAAGAGCAAACGGAACGATATGAATGTTTTTTTCGGGAACTTTTAAGTTCATACCGATTTCTTTTGCCTGTTCTGAATAAACAAAATACTGCAAGGACTTTTCATAAAACCACACATTCGGAACAGTAAAAGGATCTGTTACCATTACACTTAAATTAATTTTACTGTCAGAACTTTTTAATGCCTGTTTTATACATGGCGACAGCGCAAAATGAAAAGAAACTATATCTGTAGGTTTTTCCTTTTTAATTATTTTGCGCAGGTATCTGACTGTATGAGGCATAAAAAATCTGAGCATAAAACTCTGAAAAAAACGAAAACGAGCTAAATCGTAAGCAAGAGGATAAAGTCCATGAAAAAAATTAGTCGAAACGTAATAACCTTGTTCAAGGATAACCTGTCCCCAGAAATTTTTTTTATCAAAACCATTGACCATGACAACTTCTGCGTTCGGTTCATTTTTTAAAATACATTCTTTCATCACCCTTGCAGTAGAAATATGTCCTGCCCCGGTAGTCAGATAAACAAACATAAATTTACGTTTTTGGCTCATATATTCCTCATAAAACATTATATTTCAGAAAAAGGTTTAAGGGAACACTGAATAAATCCTAATGAGGATTTTTCAGTGTTAACCTTGAATGTAGCTAATTGTCCGTAAGTCAATGACTTACAGCAATTTGACAGGAAGTGCTGAGTAATCGCTTCAAGTGTTAATCAGCACTTCCTTAATAATAATATTTTACAGATGCACTGAAATAATTATTATAAACATTATGCAGATTTGAAACCCACAGTTTTTTTGCGTCCTGAGGATTTGCAGAATTTGCAGTATAAATATTTTCATCAACACCTTTATTATAAATGAATTCAAACATATAGCCAACATTAAAAACAAGGCTTCCGCATTTCATTCTCTGGAGTTCATATTCAGCGTTAAGTGCAATCTGCAATAAATACATTTTATGTTCCTGACTCATAAAAGCATTTTTATCAGATGACGGCGATGTAAGGGAACTTGTCCAAATTGAACCGTCAGTTGCAAAATAATATCCAGAGGACTCTACAGCTTTATTAGCTTCAATATATTTTTGCGCTTCTTCATCTGTAAAAGATTCTGCAATATTCGCATGTCTTACAAATGTTGTACTGAAATCAAGACGAAGGCGCTCTACTGGTCTGAATGTTCCTTTAAACTGAATTCTATCAGAGTTTGGCGGAAGTTTTGTTCCGAGATTTGTAAGGCGGTTCGTATAATTATCTTTGTTATAGTAAGTTTTGATTTCATCATAATTTTCAAATTTCATCTGCGGATCGCAATGGCTGTAAGTATACGGCGTTACAAGCGTATAATCAAGCGAAAGGCTGTCAATAAAAGATACTGACGGCACATAATTTATTCCGCCCTGCAATGCAAGTTTAAGCCTTGTGTCAAATTCGCCTTTTGCAAAACCATTAAGATTTATGTCGTCGATAAGTGCACAAAGCGAAATACCAAGCCTGTCAACAGGACGCACGTCAAAAGTCAAACCGCTGATTGTATTGTCACTTGCGCCGTACATTCCCTGAATGACCATATACGGAACAGGCAAAAAATATGACGGATCAAATCTGTTTGTATATACAGAAGATTCAAAATATGTAACAGCAAACTGCTTTACAGGCATAAACCGGATTGAATGAAATGCCATAAATTTTTCAGGTGTAAAATCAAGGGTGCTGGAACTAGAATTTTTAGTTGAACGGCTTATAGAACTGAAAATCTGAGTATACCCCCATTTACTGCTTTCGTAAACAAACGAAAGATTTCCCGAGTGAAACTGATTTCCGCTCAGTAAAATTGAATCGTCTGTAAACGGACCGTATGCAACTCTGTTAAGTCCAAACATTCCGTAAATGTTCTCTTTGCCGACTGTCAGGTTTGCCCCCATATCAATGTTTGCAACTGCACTTCCAAAAGTAAACGGATCATCGTGCGTATCATTTTGAGAAGTATAAAAAAGCGGAAGAACATCCTGCTCGGAAGTACTGGAGTTCTGTGCTATTACACCGACCTTATAACCTAAGCCGACAAGATTATGAATTAAAACATCACCATAAACTTCCGGCTCTACAGAAAATAAATTCTTTATTTTATCGCCATCATCAGAGAGTTTTAAATTATCGCCTATTGTTATTCCTACATTCCAGCATTTAGAAAAAAACTTTGCTTCATAAAATTCTGCAAGTTGAACGTCTGACTCATCACCATTTTCTTTTACTTCAGCAAGAATTTTTTTTACAGTATTTATGGAGTACGGACGAATCTGTGGAAGCCAAGAAACGATTCCTTTTGTTTCCCAGTTCTTTGCATCCTTGTAAAAATCATCATTCGGATTGAGCGAAACCTGTGCGTATAAATTTATAAAAACACACATCAAACTTGTAATAATAAAAATAATTTTTTTATTCATAAATTTCCTCCCATAAAAAAATAATCAACACCAAGTTATTACTCAAAATGTTACTTTTATTTATATTTCATCGCCATCTTTGTTATATACCATTTTACGCTTAATGAACATTCAAAACCGACTGCAAAATCATCTTTTACGTTTTTGTTGTTGAACGCAAAAGAAAATCCCGGACGCACAGAAAGACAAAGAAAATCAAATAAATAATAATCTGCCCTGAAAGAAAAGACGTTCAGCAGTTCAGGGACTCCTGACGGAGAAACAAAACTAGAACCGTTTTTATATTTTGAATTTTTTGTAACGGCAGGATAAACCCAGTTTTCTTCTCTATGAGCACTAAAGAATGAATAGTCAAAACCGCCCCAGCCGCAAAAATCAGGCCTTGAAAGTTCACCACGTGCCAGAAACAAATAAGAAAAATCTACTGCCCATTTCTGTCTGACTTCATAACCGCAGCTGAATTTTATTGCCGCAGAATCAGGACCGTAAGGACTTCCAATCCATTCATAAAATGTTTTGGAATCATCGCAAGTTTCGCGGTAAGTTTTTACATAAGACCAGTTCGGGCTTTCGTTTATCATAAAGTATGGCGTTGCATAGAAGCCTTCAAGGTTAAAATGCAGGTATCCGTCTTTTACAGGAATATAACTTTCAAGCCCGAGTTGTCCTGCCATTCCGTTTGGAATTGTCCTGTCAGATTCATTCGGCATCTGAAATTGGTTCATTGCAAAATGAGCAAAAATCCGCAAATATCGAACTGGAGTATAATTTATTTTCAAGCCTAAATAACTTGCAACATCATACTGTTCACCGTCAGCAGATTTTTTTTCCTTATAATCCCACCATCCTGCAAGACCATGAAAAATCGTAAAGGGATTCATATACCTTAAATCAAAATTTCCGTATGGCAGGGCACCTTCAAATAACGAAAAAGTAATTTTTTTGTGCGGACGGAATTCTATTTTGTGCATGTACATATAGCGTTCCATTCCGAGCATCGTTATGTCAGCAGAATAATTTACGTAAGGCGAAAAAAACTTAAGCACTGCATTAGGTGCATCTGTAAGATTTTCAGAAAAAATTACACTGCCGGTTTCTGACCGTCCGAAACTCTGATTTAATGTCGAAATTTTAAAATTCATTCCTGACTTTTCGCCAAAAAGAATTCCTGATGCAAGATATGCATCATGCGGAAAGTTGATATCGATTGAAGTCATATCATAGGGAACGTTTACATAATTATCGTTTCTTTCGCATGCTGACTTTGACTGCGCAATCGGAATATCAGTTCCCAAAAAAACATATTTTGAAATTTCAAGTCCAAACTGCGTATCTATAAAATTTGAACGAAGATGCCTGTCAAAAATCCAGTCAAGGCTGTCATTTGTCTTATACTGAAATTCCGGGTTTACTGAAAGTTCAAGCGAAAAATTAAAAGCATCTGAACCGAAGCCCCATTTTTTTTCATCAAAATAAGAAACAATTTTATCGTAATTATTTTTTCCTGCCTGACTTAATTTTTCGTAATCAATATCAAGAAGCAGTATTTTTATTTCCTGAACCGTAAGAGGAGTTTCGTCATAAAAATGAGCAATGCCTGAATCAATCATTATTGCAGTCAGACTGTCATAAATCCAGTGTCCTGCTTTTACGACTTCCTGTTCACCGCGCGTAATAGCAAAAGTTTTAAAACTTATGCTCATGTAAAAAAACAAAAACAATAAAATTTTCTTTTTCATTTTTCCTTTCCGTCACGCAAAAAGAAATCAGATGACAATTCTTTTTTGCTGATTTTTGTAAGTTCAATTCTTGTGCTAAGCGTAATTTCAAATCCTGATTTAAAATTACCGATTTGGTGGTCATAATTATAAATAAAAGAAAAACCAGGCTGAAGACTTACAGTAAGAAAATCAAGAGGCTTCCATACACCTTTTACTCTTACAGCATTATAATACTGTACTATTCCATGAGGAGAAGAAAACGTCACGCCGTCAGCATACTGCGGATTTGTCGAAGGATAAACCCAGGAACCTGCGTTATAAGACAAATCGCTTTTCTGCCAGAGTGAATTCTGAAAAATTCTTGTTCCTGCAAACTCTCCCATCGCGGCAAAACTGTATGTCAGGTCAACTGCCCATTTATCAGGCTGTTCATAACCAAGCGCAACCTGAAAAGCAAAAGTGTCAGGTCCGAGAGGACTTCCCATCCACTGATAATAATCTGGAGTCTGGAAAACCATTTCGTTAAATACTTTTGCAAACGAAACATTCGGATTTTCTTTTATGAACATATACGGAGTTGCATAATAAAATTCCGTGCCGATATGAAGATATCCTTTTTTTAGCGGAATGTAAGATTCAATTCCTGCCTGAAATCCCATTCCCTCTGGAGTTGAGTAATCGTTGTTTTCCTCTTTTTCTGACTGCATCGTATGTTCATTCTGTGCATAAAGTCCGTATATGCGAAGATATTTTACCGGCGTAAAACTTGCTTTTATTCCAAAGAACGAAGAACAGCGTTCCTGATATTCATTGAACAATCCGAACCCATGAAAAATTGCAAACGGATTTGCAAACCTCAAATCAAATGAACTGTACGGCAAAACTCCTTCCATAAACGAAAGTTCAATTTTTTTGAACAACCGTGCTTCAATGCGGTGAGAATAAAAATAAGTTTCGCGAGTTAGCTGCGTAACATTAAAATTGTAATTGCAGATCGGCGAAAACACTCTCAAATTAATGTAAGGCGCATCAGTAAGGTACTCAGACATAATAATGCTCGGCATTAAAGTGTTGCCGATGCTCTGAGTTCCATTTCCTATTCTGAAATTTATTCCGATGTTTTCAGGCCAGCAGTAGCCAAGCGACAGATAGTTTTCGTGAGTTAATATGGGATCAAAGTATTTTAAACCAAAAATATGATTTATGTAATTATCAGAACTGAACCTTGCAGTATAGTTCTGTGTTCCGGTCAGTCCCATATAGACAGTTGCAAAATCTCCTACTCCGATTTTTATCGGAATATCAAACATCGCCTGTCTTTTTGTATAATCGTAAATCCAGGGGATATCGGCATCTGATTTATAATAAAATTCAGGGGTCATCGAAGGTTCGATTCCAAGCGAAAAAAGTCCTGCGTTCAATGACCAGTTTTTTTCGTTGATATAATTCATCACCCTTTCATACTGAATTTTGCCGACCGCGCTCAGTCTGTCATAATCAATGTCATCAAGATAACTTTTCAACTCGATAATTGAAACAGGCGCCTGATCAGAAAACGTCGTCCGCGCCATTTCCATCTCAAGAGTAAGCATTGCATCGTAAACCCAGGAACCGGGCAAAACCAAATCCTGTCCCCCTCTGGAAACGGAAAATACGGTAAAATTAAAAGATAAAAAACTTACATAAATAAATATTCTTTTTAAAAATAATTTCATAATAATTAGACTATAAACATTTATTGAATTATAGTCAAATAATGTGGTATTATCAAAAAATGAACGCAAAAGAAAAAGAGCAGCTTTACGATTTATTGAAAACTCTTTCAACTGCCGTAACAGGTTACATTCCGAAATCATTTTCAGGAGAAAAACCTGTCTTTACAGATGATGCAGAACCGGCAGAAATCCAGAATTCAATCGTACAGAATTCAATCGAAACGAATTTTACAGAACAGAATTCAGCCGCACAAAATTCAGCAGAACGCAATTCAATTTCCAATTCAATTTCCATAGAATCTATTGCAGACAAAATTTCAAAATGCCAGCGGTGCCAGCTTTGCAAAACAAGAACAAATGTCGTTCCTGGAACTGGAATAAAAAATCCGCTTGTGCTTGTAATCGGAGAAGGACCAGGTCATGACGAAGACCTCGCAGCCCTTCCTTTTGTCGGTAAAGCCGGACAGCTGCTTGACAAAATGCTTGCAGCCATTTCTCTAAGCCGGAACCAAAACTGCTTTATTGCAAATATCGTAAAATGCCGTCCGCCTCAAAATCGCGACCCTCTGCCCGAAGAAATTTCTGCATGCAGCAGTTTTCTTGAAGCGCAGATAACAGTTTTAAAACCAAAAATGATTTTATTAATGGGCAGGATTGCAGCGCAGGCCGTGTTAAAAACTTCACTCGGAATAAATGCACTGCGCGGCAAATTTGCTGACTACAACGGAATCCCTGTAATGCCGACATATCACCCGAGCGCACTTTTACGCAACGAAGAACTCAAAGCACCTGCCTGGCAGGATTTAAAAGCTTTCCGCGCAAAACTTTCGGAGCTTTCACCTGATTACGAAAAAAATTTTAAAAAGGAATAAAACTTGCAATACGTAGAAGTTGCACTTAACGTGCCTGTAAACCAGACTTTTACTTACTCAGTCCTTCCCGAAAATTCAGACGGCAGATTGCAAAATGAATGTGAAAACGGGCAAATTGAACTTGAACTAAAAAAACGGAAAAAAGCCATAAAGACTTTCGAAGCACAAATCGGAAAACGCGCCGAAGTAAAATTTGGAAACAGGCGGCTGACAGGCATCATTACAAAAGTCTTTGAAGAATTACCAAAAGACCTTTCGTTTGACAAATCAAAAATTCGTCCTATCATAAGAGTTCTTGACGACATACCGCTTCTTACAAAAGAACTTCTCCAGCTCGGACTGTGGATGTCGCAGTATTACATAACTCCTGCAGGCGAAGTTTTAAATTCAATAATTCCGTCAGGCAGACGTGAATCAGAAAATTCTGCATTTTCTTTTACAGAAGATTTTCCCGAAGAAAAAAACATTACGCTTTCGCAGGAACAGATTAATGCAATCGAAGAAATTTCAAAAGACGATCCGCAGGAAAATAAATTTCACTTTTTGTACGGCACGACAGGAAGCGGAAAGACGGAAGTTTTTTTGCAAGTTGCAGAAAACATTTTAAAAAAAGGAAAAGGCATAATTTATCTTGTTCCTGAAATAAGCCTGACACCTCAAGTTCTTGAAGCAGTGACAATCCGCTTTGGAAAGACAGTTGCAGTCCTTCACTCGGGGTTAACCCAAAGCCAGAAACTTTCTGAATGGAAAAGAATTTTAAAAAATGAAGCGCGCATCGTAATCGGTGCAAGAAGTGCAGTCTTTGCTCCAGTTCAGAATCTGGGATTAATCATAATCGACGAAGAACACGACAGTTCGTACAAATCAAACAATACGCCGCGCTACCATGCAAGGCAGGTTGCAATGTACAGGGCGACAAAGCTTAAAATTCCGCTTTTAATGGGAAGTGCAACTCCAAGCGTAGAAAGCTGGAATTCAATAAGCAACGGACAGTTTGTCTGCCACAAACTTACAAAACGGCTTGCAGGCGGAATTCCTCCTGCAATAAAATGCATAGACTTGAACAGAGAAAATACCCGGGGACAAAGTATTTCTCACGAATTGGAAAACGCAATCAAAAAAACACTCGAAGAAAAAAAACAAGTTATCCTGTTTTTAAACAGGCGTGGCTTCAATCATTTTTTCAGATGTTCATCATGCGGCTTTGAATTAAAATGCAAAAACTGCTCAGTTCCCCTGACATACCACAAATCATACAACCGCCTGAAATGCCATTACTGTGGCTGGTCAATCGAACCACCGTCAAGCTGCCCTGAGTGCGGTTCATACGACATAGGGTATTCAGGATTCGGCACAGAATTTATAGAATCGGAAGTCAAGGCAAAATTCCTCAACGCGCGCATAATAAGGATAGACACAGACTCGCTCACCAGAAAAGGTGAACTTGAAGAAAAGCTGAAATCATTCCGCAACGGTGAATATGACATCATGCTCGGAACTCAGATGATTGCCAAAGGACTTAATTTTCCAAATTTAAAACTTGTAGGAATAATCCTTGCCGATACAAGCCTGCATTTACCTGACTTCCGCGCCGCAGAAAGAACGTTCTCTTTAATCACGCAGGTCGCAGGAAGAGCAGGCAGATATTTTCCCGACGGCATCGTTTACGTGCAGACATACAACCCGACGGCAGAAAGCATCTACTTTGCATGCCGTTCAAAGACAAACGAATTTTATACGTCAGAAATAATGCAGAGAAAAATGCTTGAATTTCCTCCGTTTTCGCGCCTTATAAGGCTTGTATTCCGCTCACCCAGTTTAAAAGACGTCATCGAAACTTCAAGAAATGCAAAAGAGATTCTGACTTTAAAACTTGCAGAATTCAAAAAAAAGTTTTCTACCGTATGCGAAGACGTTGAAATAATGGGCGAATCTGAATGTCCTTTGCAAAAAGTTTCAAACAATTACCGCTACCAAATAATTTTAAAGGCAAAAAACATCGGAATATTACAGAAACTTGTAAACCACCTGATTTATGATTTTACACGCCCTGATAACGTTTACATCGAAACAGACGTTGACCCGATGAACCTTTTATGACCTGCTCTTTCCGTCGTGCCTGATTCCGTCAAAACTTACGTTCCACAAAAAAAGCCCTTGAGGAGGCGCTGTTGGGCCTGCCTTGCTTCTGTCACGGCTTTCAAGAACATGCTTAAAATAAGTTTCATCTTTTCCTGATTTTTCAAAATAAATAAGTGAACCTACTATAGATCTTACCATTTTCCAGAGAAAAGCATTTGCAGTAATTTCAAAAACAAGAGAACGCGTTTGAGGAAAAATATCCTGATAAAAAAAATGAGCATCTTCCAGATATCTGAATGTAGAAAGGCTTGCATCTCCGCTTGCCGCAAAAGCAGCACAGTCAATTTCTCCTTTTAAACATGATACCATTTTGTTCAGTATATTGATGTCGGGGTTTTGTGCAATGTCCCAGACGTAAGGCATTTGAGAGGCAAGTGCTTTATGAGAAGGAATTATAAAATAGCGGTACGTTCTTTTTGTTGCGCTGTATCTTGAAGAAAAATCTTCAGGCACTTGTCTTGATTCTGATATACGGATATCATCTGGCAAAAGAGAATTCAAAGCCTGTGCATATTTTTTTTCAGGAATTGAATCAATGCTGCTGAAAAAATTTGCAGCCTGAGCAAACGCATGTACACCACTGTCAGTCCGTCCTGAACCTTGCAGAGAAATTTTTGTCTTGTGAATTTTCTCAAGGACTTTTTCTATTTCACCCTGAACAGTCCTTACAGGCTTTCCTTTATCACTTTTATCCTGCCGCTGCCAGCCACAGAAATTCGTCCCGTCATAAGAAATCGTAATCAATATGTTGCGCAAAAATTAATCCTTAAAAAAAAATCGTATTATTCAGTCACTCTTTTTCAAAAACAAAATCATCCAAGTTCTCCGACATCGCTTCCGTCAAGTTCCTTTGTAAGCGTATCATAAAGATTTCTTGAATGTTCCAGTAGAGGACCAGGTTTTTCTTTTGTCGTTTTTCCAAGACCGAAAATTCTGGCAATGGCAATTTTTGACTCATCGAGTTTTTTTAACCTTAGTGACATATCTTCTTTCTGACCATATTTATATTCTAAAAGTCCGCAAAGATAAATTACGCCGTCCCAGCCGTAATTTTTATCTGTATCAGGTCCCATTCCTGCAAGAGTTGAACTTTTTTCAATTCTATTTGTTTCGTTAATGACTGCCTGCTGATAAAAGAAAATTGCTTTTTTATAAAAGACTTCTGCAACGACATTGTAATTATGACCCGGACATTCTTCATTCAGATCTTTGCAAAGCCATGCAAGGCGCAGTGTAAGGATTGCCCTTTTCATCGTCGGAAGATACGACAAGTCAACTTCGTCGTAACTCAAAAGCGCAAGATAATACATTGCAGCACCGTCAAGAAGGGTTCTGTTTCTCGTCAAATCATAATACGGAAAAACAGCATTAACACTCGCCTTGCGTTCTTCAGATTTATCGTAAATACGGTTCAATGACTTTTCATCAGTAATTTCTTTGAAATCATTCCACAAAAAAGCTGCATGACAATTAGGACACGCCCCGATTGCATAAATAAGAGGATTTATTTTTCCAAACCGCGCAGAAGGAATATAAAGTCTGTGAAGTTCGTCAGTTAGTTTGCCTGCATTCATTCGTCCGTTTCCGCTGAGCATTTCTTCCCTCGGAAATTCCTTGCGGCAGACAGGGCAAAAGCATTTGTTTTTTGACCAGTACGAAATTGCCGGCTTTTTTTTCTCGCCTGATTTTTTTACTCCAGAAACCATTGTCACTCCAAATCAAAATCATAAAACAAACAGCATGATACTGCGTTTTTGCTATTGACTATATTATATCTATATTATAACAGAAAAAAACTACTTTTCAATAATTACGTTTGCGACTGCGTATTCTTTTTCGTGAGAAAGCGACAGAAAAATCCTTGCACCGGGACATTTTTCTTCAAAAAGTTTCCTTGCAGAATTTTCAAGCACGAGATACGGCTTTCCGCTTTCTTCATTCTGAACAAAAACATCTTTAAGTTCAAACCCGGAAATGCCTGTTCCCATCGCCTTTGAAAAGGCCTCCTTTGCGGCAAAACGGACTGCGTAATGCTGGCTCATCGCAGAACACTGCCTGTCAGTCAAAGCGCCGTCAGAATCTGCCTTCATCTCTTTCGGGTTAAAATAGCGCCTGATAATAGCAGGATTCTGCACCCATTTTTTAAAACGCTTTACTTCAACTAAATCAATGCCGGTTCCAAAAATCATATTTTTACCTTAATTTGCGCCGTGAGCCCCTGCCCTTTTGTCTGCGGCAGAATTTTCGGCAGTCCCGGAATCAGAAAGATTTTCGCCGGAAGTTTCGGGTTCAGATTCTTTTTCGCGGATTTTAACTTTTACGGAAGAAGCACTCTGGCTTTCAATCTTGAATGCGTCCTGTACCGCAATTACTACAGGAAGTTCGTATTCACCCGGAACCATAATATGAGAACAGTCAACCTGTACTGTATATTCAGACGGATAGAATTTTTCTAGTATCAATTCTGCCCCGGAAACAGTAAAAGAAATCTCAGGCTCAGATGCGACTTCAAGATTAGGCGCAAGATGACCAAAAAAGACAGGACAGTTAAAAAATGATTTCTGCACGAGAGAAGTCTGAAAACTTACTTTTACGGCAGCCTGTTTTGGGTTTACAATTTCAATGTACCGGCTGACATTGCGCACAGTCTTGCTTTCTTCAAAATCGTCTTTCTTTTCCGTCAGGATAAGTTCGTCAGTAGAGAGCTGCGATATGTTTTCGACCATGGAACGCGGGCCTGAAATTATGGCTTCGTCAGGGTAAACTTTTATTTCTTTTAGTTCATAGCCGTGAGTCGGATTGCCGGAAGTCGGCACGATGACAGGAACCGAGCGCCTTACGCGTTCTTCAAGAATGACAGAATAATTTTCAGGCGAAACTGTCAGTTCAACAGGGTCTGTAAGAACGACATCGGGAGAAAGCGATAAAGTTATCGGCACGCTGTAAGTTCCCTCTTTTGTGTAGTAGCTCAAATCAAGAAATGCCTTTATGTCGGAACTTGCAATGTTCAGAATGTTCTCAGACTCGGCGCGGACAGTAACGTTTACATGTGACGGAAGTCCGCTTGCATGAACAAGGATTCCGTCTTCTACAGTCGTAAGGGGAACTGAAAAAGTCCTTTTTTCAAGTCTTGTAATCTGCGCCACAAGAAAAAGAATGATTGCCGCCCCAAGAGAAAGGCATTTTCCGAACCAGTTGTTTGAAATTTTTTTAAGTAGTAATTCTGCTTTCATCGACAGTATCCTCAATAATTTGTGAATCAGAATTAATTTCAAGAAGTTCTTCCAAAGTCTTTGTCAATTCCGTAATCGATAAGTCATAATGAAGTTTTGAATCATAAGCAAGACTTATAGCTCCTGTTTCTTCAGAAACAACAAGTACAACAGCATCAGTCTGTTCTGCAAGTCCGAGTGCTGCCCTGTGCCGGGTGCCAAAAGTCTTTTTTATGTCAAACTGCTCGCTCAAAGGCAAAAAACAGCCTGCTGCAATAATTTTTCCGCCCTGAATAAAGCATGCAGCATCATGCAGCGGCGTATCATGGCTGAAAATCGTATACAAAAGCGCAGACGAAAGGTTTGCATCAAGCCTTGTTCCAGTGTCTATGTAGTCGTCCATTTTAGTATGGCGGATAAAAACTGCAAGCATTCCGCGCTTCATTTTTGAAAGCTGGTCTGCAGCAATTAAAACGGCATCTACATGAGTATGCTTTAGCCTGTGTCCGAACGTCAGCCATTCTTTCTGACCGAGTTTTAATATAATTTTACGAAGTTCCGGCTGAAAGACTATTACAAAGCAGACAAGAAGCCCCGGAGCAATAATGTTCAAAATCCATAAAATAGTATTAAGCTGAAGGACTTTTGCAAAAAGATAAAAAACTCCGACAAGAAACGCTGTCTTTAAAATCTGAATTCCATTTGTCTTGTGTAAAAGTTCATATGCCTTGTATAAGACAAAGGCAATAATCGCGATATCAAGAACCGGACTTATAAAAGAATAAATTTTTTTTAACTGTTCAAGAGCCAGCATTTAAAATTCCCTTTAACACATCAAGACTGTCAACAGCTTCCTTTACGTCATGAACACGCACAAATTTTGCACCGTTAATGACAGAATAAAGATTTGCACTTACAGTACCGGCAAGCCTTTTATCAACAGTCTTTCCTGTAAGAAGTCCTAAAAATGATTTTCGCGAAAGCGCCATCATCAAAGGATACTTCCCGCTGCAAAGCCTGCCGCAGTTTTTTATGAGAACAAGATTTGCATGCAAATCTTTTGCAAAACCTATTCCCGGATCAATGATTATTTTATCCTCATCAATTCCATTTTCAACTGCATATTGAATCCGCGAATATAAATAATCTTCAACCTCTTTAAAGACATCTTCATATTCCGTATACTTCTGCATTATATCAGGATTTTTTCTTTTATGCATTAAAATAACTGGAATTTTTTCATTTCCTACATAGCGCGCCATCTGACTGTCGTCTTCCAAAGCTGATATATCATTTAAAATATCAGCGCCTTCCTGTACGCACGCTTCAAAAACATTTTTTTTTCGTGTATCAACAGAAATCGGAATATCAGAAAATTTTCGTATTTTCCTTATTAACGGAATCAGGGCTTTAAGTTCATCCTTTTCTGAAATATATTTTGAACCCGGGCGTGAACTTTCTGCACCGATATCAAGAATGTCAGCCTTTTCCAGAATAAGGCGCTTTGCCAGAGAAAAACCTCCGCGGCTCCCTTTCCAGAAAGAATCATTGTTTACATTGACAATTCCTGCAACGAAAGCATTGCGTTCTGTAGAAATTGTCCTGTCCTTTAACTTAAACTCAAGCATTTTCTATATCCCCGCTTGCCAATCCAGCTTCCTGCAAAACTTCTTGCCTTGTTCCCTGCGAGATAAATTTTTCAGGGAAAGCAAGAACCTTTATATTTTCCATTTTATTTCTTCGCAAAATAATTTCAATAGTCTCACCAATACCGCAAGGCTTTATTCCATCTTCTACGATTATTATTCTGGAATAATTACGGCATATACTGCAAAGCCATTCTTCGTCAATCGGTTTTATATACCGCAGGTTGTATATGTCAGTATATTTTTTCTTTAAAAGAAGTGAACGTGCAGCAACGATTGATTCACTCATCATTGAACCAGTCGTTATAATCAAAGTTTTTTTCTGAATTTCAGAATCATCGTTTTCAAATTGAACTGACAGTGACGGCTCGTAATCTTCTGCAGAAATAAGAATTCCCCTGCCTTTTTCAAGCGGCGTCTTGTAAACTTCAAGTTCCGTAGGACACGTCAGTTTAGGATAGCGGATTACGACAGGACCTTTCATATCAACTGCCTCAGAAAGCATCATTTTAAGTTCGTAACTTGATGCAGGTGCCAGAATCGTTACGTCAGGAATTGAGCGGAAAAGCGCAATATCAAATATTCCCTGATGAGTTTCACCGTCATTCGGAACTGCGCCGCTTCTGTCAAGTACAAAAATCACGTGAAAATCAGGCAGCGCTATATCATGAATTACCTGATCAATAGAACGCTGTATAAAAGTTGAATAAATACAGACAACAGGAATCAAGCCGCCTTTTGCAAGTCCACCTGCAAACGTTACTGCATGTTCTTCTGCAATTCCAACGTCAAAAAACCTGTCAGGGAAATGTCGTGCAAAAGCATCAAGTCCTGTACCTTTTGCCATTGCCGCAGTTATTGCAACGATTTTTTCGTTTTTTCTGCCAAGCTCATCAATTGCATTTGCAAAACTTTCTGTAAAGCTTAAAGCATCAAATTTTTCTACTGAACCGTCAGTAATACAAAAAGGTCCGATTCCGTGAAAAGTCTGAGGATCATTTTCTGCAGGACTGTAGCCCTTCCCTTTTTTAGTAACGACATGAACTACAACAGGCTTGTTCAGTTGCCTTACGCGCTTAAAAACAAGTTCAAGTTCCTGAATATTATGTCCGTTCAAAGGTCCGACATATTCATAGCCGAGTTCGACAAAAAGATTGTTTGCAAGCAAAAGCCCTTTCAATCCTCTTTTAAATTTTGAAATAAATTTCGGAAGGAACTTATTAAAGCCAGGAGCGCGTTCTGCAAACCTGTCAATCTTATACCGCAGTCTCTGGTACTGTGATGACATCGTAAGCCTGCTTAAATATCTTGAAAGCGAACCATTGTTTTTACCGATTGACATCTGGTTGTCATTTAATATGATTATCAGATTTTTCTGAAGCTGCCCTGCATGACACAGACCTTCAAAAGCAAGCCCTCCTGTCATAGCACCATCGCCTATAACTGCAATCACGTTACCGCAGTTTTTCTCTTTTTTACTGTCTGCCTGCAAAGTTCTTGCCGTCAAAAGACCGAGGCTTGAAGAAATGCTCGTAGAAGCATGTCCGTTGTCAAAATAATCATACGGACTTTCAGCCATTTTCGTAAAACCGGAAAGTCCTCCATGCTTCCTCAGCGAGTTGAACGAATCAAGCCTGCCTGTCAAAATTTTATGAGCATAACACTGGTGGCTTACATCCCAAATAATTGCATCATTTTTATTATTAAATACTCGGTGCAGGGCAATCGTCAGTTCAACTACACCAAGATTGCTTGCAAGGTGTCCGCCGTTTTTTCCGACAACTTCAATAATTTTTTTTCGAATTTCGCAGGCTAATTCAGACAACTGATTTTTTGAGAGATTATTTAAATCCGCAGGTGATTTTATACCAGAAAGAATCGTAAAAAGCCTCCAACATTCCGCATTGTTCCGCGTTAAAAAAAAAAGACCGCTCAAGTAATTACTTTTGCAGTCTTCATGGCATTTGATACATATATTTACAAGTAAAAATAATTACTTGCTCTTATGCCGGTTTCTTCTAAGCATCTTTTTTCGCTTATGTGTCGCCATTTTCTGACGTTTTCTTTTTTTACCACAAGGCACGGTGCGCGCTCCTATAAAATTTGAATATTCGTATGCTATTATTACGATTTTAGAAAGAATAGTCAATAACCTTTTAAATACTTTTTCAAATAAAACATTCATTCAAGGTTAACACTGAAAAATCCTCAATAGGATTTATTCAGTATTTCCTTAACTTTTCCTTCTGACAATCAGTCTGAAAAGAATTTTCCTTTTTAGAATTATAAAAAATATTTTACCTATTTATTTAATAGTTTATTAAAACCTATTCCTTATTTTTAAATTTTCTGCTAGAATTACCATAAGTTTTTTCTTATATTTATTATATGAACTACTATATAAACTTGAGGATTTTTTAGATGGCAGACAAACTTCTTGACATTCAGAACATTTTTGTAAACATAGATTCAAAACAAGTCTTAAACGGACTGAACCTGCAGATTGCTAAAGGCGAAACGCACGTTTTGATGGGACCCAACGGCGCTGGAAAATCAACACTCGGCAATACGATTATGGGCAATCCGATTTACACGCTTTCAAGCGGAAAGATTTTTTTTGACGGTCAGGACATATCGGAACTTTCCGCAGACAAAAGGGCAAAACTCGGAATGTTTCTTTCTTTTCAGAATCCTCTTGAAGTTCCGGGAATAAGCGTAGAAACTTTTATACGCAGTGCCATACAGCAGTCTACCGGAGAACACGTAAAGTTATTCCAGTTCCAAAAATCGCTTAAAGCAAATATGGAACTTTTAAATATGGATTCAAGCTATGCTTCAAGAGATTTAAACGTAGGCTTTTCTGGCGGAGAACGCAAAAAATCAGAAATCTTACAGCTTTTAATGCTGAATCCGAAATTTGCAATTCTTGATGAAACAGACTCAGGACTTGACGTAGATGCCGTCCGCACAGTTTCAAAAGGCATTCAGGAATACCAGAAAAAACAGGACGGAGCGCTTTTAATCATTACTCATTCTACAAAAATTCTAGAAAGCCTGCACGTTGACTATACTCACGTAATTGTCAAAGGAAAAATCGTAAAAACAGGAGACGGTTCTCTTGTCAGACAGATAAATGACAATGGATTTGAACAATTCTTAAATTCACAGGAAAATTAAAATGAGCGAAAAAGAAAAAACACAAGTTGATGACATAAACCGCTCAATGTATGATTTTCGTTACGAAGAAAACGAAGACTTTTATAGAATAAAAAGCGGTCTTACTCCTGACATTGTAGAAACTCTTTCAAAAGAAAAGGGCGATCCTGAATGGATGAGGGAATTCCGCCTCAATTCACTTAAAATATACAACGAATTAAAAGTTCCAGAATGGGGGCCTTCAATCGAAGGGCTTAACATTGACAACATTGCAACTTATGTCCGTCCGAATACAAAAATGCAGGGCAAATGGGAGGATGTTCCCGACGACATAAAAAATACGTTTGAAAAACTCGGAATTCCAGAAGCAGAAAGAACTTCACTTGCAGGTGTCGGCGCCCAATACGATTCTGAACTCGTTTACCACAACGTTCAGGACGAGGTTGCAAAACAGGGTGTTGTCTATATGGGATTTGAAGAAGCACTAAAATCTGAACAATGGGGACCTATGGTACAGAAATACTTTATGACCCTCGTAACTCCGCGCGACCACAAATTTGCGGCCCTGCACGGCGCCGTCTGGTCAGGCGGAAGTTTTGTCTATGTGCCAAAAGGAGTTCACCTGTCATTTCCGCTCCAGTCATATTTTAGGCTGAACGCAAAAGGCGCAGGTCAGTTTGAACATACCCTTATTATCGTTGACGAAGACGCTGACCTTCATTTTATCGAAGGCTGTTCTGCACCAAAATATAACGTTGCAAACATGCACGCAGGCTGCGTCGAACTTTTCGTTGCAAAAGGCGCTCACCTAAGATATTCGACAATCGAAAACTGGTCAAAAAATATGTTCAACCTTAATACAAAGCGTGCAAGAGTTGAAGAAAACGCTTCGATAGAATGGATTTCAGGTTCATTTGGAAGTCATGTTTCGTATTTATACCCGGAAAGCGATTTGACAGGTAAAAATGCCAGGGCAGAATTTACAGGAATTACTTTTGCAGGAAACGGTCAGAATCTTGACACCGGCGCAAAAATGGTTCACCGCGCACCTGACACGACAAGTTTAATTACGACAAAATCAATTTCAAAAGGCGGCGGAATAAGTACATACCGTTCTGCAGTTTACATAGACAAAAATGCAGCTGGAGCAAAAGCTTCTGTAAGCTGTCAGAGTCTCATGCTTGATGCAGAAAGCCGAAGCGACACGATTCCTGCAATGACAGTTTTGACAGACGATGCTGATATCGGACACGAAGCAAAAATCGGACGCATTTCAAATGAAGCTATTTTTTATTTAATGAGCCGCGGAATTTCAGAAGATGAAGCACGAAGCATGATTGTTTCGGGCTTTGCAAATCCTGTAAGCAAAGAACTTCCTCTCGAATACGCAGTAGAAATGAACAACCTTATCAGACTGGAAATGAAAGGAACGCTTTAAGGCAAAGGAGAGAATTACATGAAAATTGATACAAAAGTAAATAATATTCCAAGCCTTACATGGAACTGGCTCAAACTGAATTATGCAGAACTAAAAATCGATTCAGAATACAAAGAAAAAACAAATATATCCACTTCCAGAATTCCTGACGGAGCAACTTATGAAAAAGATTCCGAAAAAATCCTTATGAGCGTTCCGCCTGTAGAAACTGGAATGGGAAAAAGCGTTTCAACCATTCTTTATGAAAACAACATTCTTCCGTGCTCGCTTATTGTCAATGACGAACAGAAAATCGAAAAACCTTTTTACATGCACTTTGACTGTAAAGACAAATGTACTTCACTGTCATCTCAGATAATAGTTGCAAAAAAAAATGCAGAAATCACTGTCATAATGGATTTTACTTCTGACAGCCTTGCAGAAGGCATACAGATAGTTCAGACAAAACTTTATGCCAATAAAAATGCAAAAATTCATTTAATAACAGTTCAGCTTTTAGGCAAAAATTACATTCACTTAAACGACATCGGTGCACTTTGCGAGGAAAATGCAAACATAAAAATCACGCAGATTGAACTCGGATCAAAACAGTCGTTCGTTGGCGTTCATTCACTTTTAAAAGAATATCAGTCTTCTTTTAACTCTGACACTGCATATTTTTGTAAAGGCAATCAGGAGTTTGACTTCAACTATGTTGTAACTCAGACAGGCAAAAAGACAGATTCCAAAATGAATATCGCAGGAACACTAAAAGACAATGCAAAAAAAACATACCGCGGCACAATCGATTTCAAAAACGGATGCCAAGGTGCTTCAGGAAACGAACAGGAAGAAACACTGTTACTCACACCGACTGTCGTAAATAAATCAATTCCAGTAATCCTCTGCGATGAAGAAGACGTAGCTGGAGAACACGGTGCAACAATAGGCAAACTTTCAAATGACATTTTATTTTATATGAATGCTCACGGAATCAGCAAAGAAGCTGCAGAAAAAATTATGTGCCTTGCAAAAATCAATAATGTCGCCGCCGCAGTTCCAGATGAAAATTTAAAAGAAAAAATTTCACAATATGTTGAAGAGGCTTTTTATGAATAATGCATCATTTGAAAACTTTAGAAAAGACTTTCCGATTTTTAATGCAAAAGAAAATCAGAATCTTATTTATTTTGATAATGCCGCAACAAGCCAGCGCCCTCAATATGTCATAGATGCCGTTTCCAATTTTTACAAACTGAATAATGCAAATCCGCTCAGGGGTCTTTATGATTTAAGTGTCCGTGCTACAGATGAATACGAAAATGCAAGAGCCTCCGTTGCAGAATTTATAAACGCAAAAGACCCGTCAGAAATTGTATTTACACGCAATGCTTCTGAAAGTTTAAATTTAATTGCCTACACATACGGAATGAAAAACGTATGCGAAGGTGATGAAATTGTCGTAAGCATAATGGAACATCATTCAAACATTCTTCCATGGCAGATGGTCGCAAATGCAAAAAAAGCAAAACTCGTCTGGCTTGAATGTGACAAAATTACAGGCGAAATTCCTGAAACAGAATTTTCAAAAATAAATTCAAAAACAAAAATCGTTGCAATTACTCACGTAAGCAATGTTTTGGGAATTACAAATCCCGTAAAAAAAATTGCAGAAATTGCTCATAAATATAATGCCGTAATTGCAGTTGACGGCGCACAATCAGTTCCGCATTTAAAAACAGACGTGCAGGAACTTAACGCAGACTTTTTTGCTTTTTCAGGTCATAAATTTCTTGCGCCAATGGGCATCGGTGCATTGTACGCAAAGAAAAGCCTTCTTGAAAATATGCCTCCGTTTTTGCGTGGCGGCGAAATGATTGAATACGTAACAAAAGAAAGCGCCACTTTTGCAGAAGTTCCGCATAAGTTTGAAGCAGGAACTGTAAATGCTTCCGGCGCCGTCGGAATGAAAGCTGCCTGCGAATACCTTTCAAAAGCAGGTCTTGACAATATCGAAGCCCACGACAATGAACTTACTTCGCTGCTCATGAACGGAATGAAACAGATTCCGCACATAAACATTATCGGAAGCCCCGACCCGTCAAAGCACTGCGGAATCGTTACTTTTACAATCGATGACGTTCATCCGCACGACATTGCAAGCATTCTTGACACCGAAAAAATCGCAATACGCGCAGGTCATCACTGTGCCCAGCCGCTCGGTTCTTATCTGAACGTTCCTGCAACTGCAAGGGCTTCTCTTTATTTTTACAACACAAAAAACGAAGTTGAAATTTTCCTTGAAAAAATTTCAAAAGTCAGAAGTTGGCTGGGTTTTAAAAATTAAAAAACAGGAGCATAAAAAATGGATACAAAAGAATTATACCGAGAAATATTAAATGAACATAACATCAACCCGAATCATAAAAAAGATTTGTCAGGTGCTACGATTTCTTTAAACGGAGTTAATCCAAGTTGCGGCGATAACATTACGTTAAATTTAAAAATAGAAAATAACATTATCACTGACGGCTCTTTTACAGGAAGCGGCTGTGCAATAAGTCAGGCTTCTGTTGATATGATGCTTGATTTAGTAATCGGAAAATCAAAAACAGAAGCCCTTTCATTAATCGAAAATTTTATGGCAATGATAAAAGGAACTGCAGAAGAACCGCAGATTGAATCTCTGGACGAAGCAGCAAGCCTTCAGGATATTTCAAAAATGCCTGCAAGAGTAAAATGCGCTGTGCTTGGCTGGCGTACAATGAAAGAATGTTTTGAAAAACACTCAGACTCAACGACCTGTTCAAACCCGGACTGCTGCACTAATCAAGCATAGACTTAAATCAGCAGTCCTGCATTTTAAAACAGACCTGAAATTACTCCGTCATCATCAACGTCAATATTCATAGCCGCAGGAAGTTTCGGAAGACCCGGCATCGGCACGATTTCGCCTGCAAATGCAACTACAAAACCTGCACCGCTGTAAAGCTGGACGTCCCTGACAGGAAAAACATAGCCTTTCGGAGCGCCAAAAGCTACCTTGTCATGACTTATGGAATTCTGAGTTTTTGCCATACATACAGGAAGATTTCCGTAACCAGCTTCCTCAAAAGACTTTAATTTTTTCAAGGCAGAAGAATCAAATTCTACATGGTCTGCTCTATATATTTCTTTTGCAAGAATTTTTATTTTTTCAGCAAGCGGCTGTTCAAGTTCATAAAGAGGTTTAAAATCAGAGTTTCCTGAATTTGCAATTTCACAAACAGTTTCTGCAAGTTCCTTTGTACCATCACCGCCTTTTTCGTAGCCTTCAGATAAAACAGCCTTTGCGCCAAAATCACTGCAAAGCTTTTTCAAAAGGGAAATTTCTGCATCTGTATCCGTAAGGAATTTGTTTACGGCAACTACAGATTCCACGCCGAATTTCCTTATGTTTTCAATATGAACTTTTAAATTTTCAAATCCTTTTTCAAGCGCTTCAAGATTTTCTTTTGAAAGTTCAGTTTTGGCAACTCCGCCGTGCATTTTTAAGGCGCGGATTGTCGCAACGATAACACATGCAGAAGGCTTTAAATTATTCAGCCTGCATTTTATGTCAAAAAATTTTTCTGCGCCCAAGTCAGCTGCAAACCCGGCTTCCGTAATTACGTAATCACCTGTCGCAAGTGCACATAATGTCGCATTGATTGAATTACAACCATGTGCAATATTTGCAAAAGGTCCACCGTGAACAAACGCAGGCGTTTTTTCAAGAGTCTGAACAACATTCGGCCTTATTGCATCTTTTAAAAGAGCTGCAACAGCTCCAGTACATTTCAGTTCTCCAAATTTTACATTTTCCTTTTTATAATTCTGACCGATTATTATATTTGAAATCCGCTCTTTCAATTCAGAAACAGTTTTTGAAAGGCAAATAATCGCCATAATTTCAGAAGCGACCGAAATTACAAAATGGTCTTGTCGCGGCACTCCGTCAAGCCTTGTGCCAAGCCCTATAGTAATGTTTCTGAGCGACCTGTCATTCAAGTCAACGCAACGTTTCCAAGTAATCGTGCGCGGATCAATACCAAGTTCATTTCCCTGCTGAATATGATTATCAATCAAAGCGGCAATCAAATTGTTTGCAATTGAAATTGCATGAATGTCTCCTGTAAAATGCAGGTTTATATCTTCCATCGGAACAATCTGTGCATAGCCACCTCCACAGGCTCCGCCTTTTACACCAAAACATGGACCTAACGATGGCTCTCTTAAAGCAATGACAGCATTTTTACCGATTTTTCTCATACCGTCAGCAAGCCCGATAGAAACAGTAGATTTTCCTTCACCGGCAGGCGTCGGAGTTATGGCAGTAACTAAAATCAATTTTCCGCCTTTTTTTTCATCAATAACTTTAGTCTGAAGCTTCCTCAGTTCAGACATCGTAATTTTTGCCTTATACTTTCCGTATAAATCATAATCATCATCAGTCATTCCGATTTTATTCAAAACTTCAGAAACAGGAACCATTTGATTTTTCTGTGCAATTTCAATGTCTGTCAGCATCATATTCTCCCATCTAATAAAAGATATAAATTTATTGTGTGATTATATCATACATTTAAATTCATTCCAATTATCAGGTAAAAATTATTTTACAAATTATGAACAAGAAGAGAAACTTCGCCGTCTGTCATTCTGCGGTATTGTCCGGGCAAAAGATTTTCGTCAAGAAAAAGTCCGTTAATCGAAACGCGCTTTAAAAATTCAACGCAGTTTCCGAGCGCCTTAAACATCCGCTTTACCTGATGATATTTGCCTTCGACAATCGTAAGGAAAACTTCGTCGTTTTTTTCTGTAAACTGAATTTCTGCAGGAAGACAGTCTGCTTCATCTTCGTTATCTTCCCTTGCAATATGGATTCCTTTTTTTAATTCAGTTTCATATTCGGCATATTCTTTTTCATCAATCGACTTTGAAAGGCGAACAAAATATTTTTTAGGACAATTTGATTTAGGACTTATTAATTTGTGGGTCAGTTTTCCGTCTGTCGTAAAAATCAAAAGGCCTTCCGTATCAATGTCAAGCCTTCCGATTAAATGCAGTTTTTCAAGTGCAAAACCTGATTTATACTGTTCGTCCAAAAGCGAAAATACAGTATCGTGAAGTCCGTCTTTATTTGCGCATACGACATCCTGCGGCTTGTTCATCATCAGATAAATATTGTGCTGTAAAGACAAAACTTTTCCGTCAACGCAGATTTCGTCATTATCGACATCGCAATGAAAATCTGGTGTCTTAATCAAAATTCCGTTCACTGTTACGCCAGAAGAACGCAAAAGGCGCTTTACATCTTTTCTTGTTCCAAAACCTTCGTGACTTAAGATTTTATCAATCCGTTCAAAACTCATTTACTTTCGCTGATCCATAGGAATATACTTGCGCTCAGGACATACGTTTTTGTAAGCCGGGCGATAAATCCTTCCGCCTGCGCTGACTTCCTCAATTCTATGCGCACTCCAGCCTGCAACTCTCGAAATTGCAAAAAGCGGCGTATAAAGTTCACGAGGAATTCCAAGCATCGTATAGACAAAACCACTGAAAAAATCAACGTTTGCACATATTTGTTTTCCAGTACCGTGTATTGAATATAAAACTTCCGGCGCAATTCTTTCAATTCTCTTGTACAAGTTGAATTCATCAAGAACATTTTTTTCTTTTGCGAGTTTTTCTGCAAGTTCATTCAAAAGAATTGCACGCGGATCTGATATCGTATAAATAGCATGCCCCATTCCGTAAATAAGTCCTGTCTTGTCAAACGCTTTTCTTGAAGCAATTTTTGTCAGATACTCGCGAATTGCCTTTTCATCAGACCAGTCTTTAACGTTAGCCTTTATGTCATCCATCATCTCTACAACCCTGATGTTAGCTCCTCCATGACGTCGTCCTTTCAAAGAACCTACGGCAGCTGCAATTGCAGAATACGTATCAGTATCTGCTGAAGAAACAACATGAACTGTAAGAGACGAGTTGTTTCCGCCTCCATGTTCTGCATGCAAAATTAAAGCAAGGTCAAGAATCTGAGCTTCAAGATGTGTATAATTTCCATCAAATCTTATCAAGCGCAAAAAGTTTTCTGCTGTAGAAAGTTCCGGGACAGGATTATGAATGTACATGCTTTTTCCGTCGTAATAACGGCGCTTTGCCTGATATGCGTATGCTGCCAGTGTCGAAAAGCGCGATATAAGTTCAAGGCACTGCCTCATGATATTTGAAACTTCGCGGTTTTCAGGATCTGGATCGTACGAATAACTTGCAAGAACCCCACGTGCAATTTTATTCATAATATCGTTTGAAGGAGCTTTCATAATCATATCTTCCGTAAAATTAGGAGGAAGAGTACGCAGCGAACCTAAATATGATTTAAAATCTGCCATCTGCTTTTTTGTCGGAAGTTTTCCAAAAAGCAGAAGGTAAACAGTCTGTTCAAAACAAAAATCGTTATGCTTTTCAGCATCATGAACAAGTTCTGCAACATCATAGCCACGGTACATTAATTTTCCGGGAATAGGAATCTTTTTCCCGTCCTTCATTTCATAACCGACAACATCTCCTATCTTTGTAAGTCCGACAAGGACACCAGTTCCGTTAGAATACCTTAATCCGCGTTTTACGTCATATTTTTCATAAAGCGATGGATTAATGGAATCGTTTTTTTCTGCTACGACTGCGAGATGTTTTAGAAATGTGTTATCAGAAGTTCTTTTCAATATTTTGCCCTCAAAATGCATATTTATGCACTTTTAATATGTTAAACTTTGATAATTATACAAATTATAAAGGATTTGTGCAATATAAAATTTATTGATATAATATGCTTATGACAGATTTAGAAAAAGCGAAAGAAATATTTTACTCAGAAGATTACAGTTTTGTACTCGTAAAAAATGAAGATATAATCAGCAGTTCTCAAAAAGGAATTCGGCAGATTGTAGAACTCATAGAAAGCAAAAAAGATTTTACAGATTATTCAATGTGCGACAGAATTACAGGACGTGCAGTAGCTTTTTTATATGTGATAATGGGGCTGAAAGCAGTTCACTCCGTCAAAATGACTAAGCTTGCCACAAACATTCTTGACAGGGCAGAAATTAAATTCTCCGCAGATGAATACATAGAAAAAGTGCTCGATTCAGAATTAAAAAATACAGACAGATTTGAAAATGCTGTCATCCATTCGGGGTCTGCAATAACGGCACTGGAAGACATAAAAAAAGAACTTGCAAAATAAAATTGAATTTTAAAAAGACAAGGATTCCTACCATGAAATATATAGAAGCAAAAATGCCAGAAAAAAATGACACTGTCGTTGTCGGAATGTCCGGCGGAGTTGATTCAACCTTAACAGCTCTTTTATTAAAACAAAAAGGCTGCAATGTAATCGGAGCTACAATGAGTTTATGGGATGGAAGTATACCTGAGGGAATGACAAAAGAAAGCCTTCCTCCAAGTTGCTTTGGTCCAAATGAAGAAAAAAACATTGCTGAATGCGAAGTTTTTTGCAAAAACAATGGCATTGAATATCACGTAATCAATGTAACGGAAGAATATAAAAAAAATGTCCTTGAATACTTCAAATCAGAATACAGGGCCGGAAGAACACCTAATCCGTGCATAAGATGCAATCAGACTGTAAAATTCGGAGCCTTTTTAGAAGGAATAAAAAAAGCCGGAATAGATTTTGATTATTTTTGCACAGGACATTATGCAAAAATTGTAATTTCAAAAGATGGTGTCTTTGGAACAAATAAAAGACCTTATATGCTTGCAAATGCACTTGATTCAACAAAAGACCAGACCTACTTTTTATACCGGCTTTCCTCAGAAACTTTATCAAAAATTAGGTTTCCACTTGCAAGCCTGACAAAAGCTGAAGTTTTTGAACTTGCAAAAAAATCAAATCTTGCAGCTGCTGCAAGAAAGGAAAGCCAGGACTTTATCGCAGAAGAATATTTTGACATGCTCTTTTCCGATAAAAAAAGCATTCCTGGAGATATAATCGATTTGGACGGAAACATTCTAGGCAGACATCGCGGAATAGAACATTACACGATAGGTCAGCGCAGGGGACTTGGTGTTGCCGTAAATTACCCTGTTTATGTAAAATCAATCGATGCCGAAAAGAATATCATAGTACTCGCACCAAATGATGCACTTAATTCTCAGGCACTTATTGCCGATGATTTTGTCTGGCCTGCAGATATTCCACCGGACAGGCCTGTAAATGCAATGGTAAAAATCAGACTTGCAAGCAGACCATCTCCTGCATTAATTGAACGATACGAAGCACCTGAGTCAGAACAGGAAACCTATAAATCGCAACCATATAAAATCACTTTTGAAATGCCTCAAAGAGCCGCAACTCCCGGTCAGTCTGTCGTTTTGTACAAAGACAACGTAATTATCGGTGGAGGAATAATAAGAAAGATTCTCTAGTATTCAGAAATTAATACTAAAAAAAGACAACAAAAAGAGAAAAAAAAGTCTGGCAGCTACCTACTTTCCCGCAAAAGCAGTATCAT